>OLKV01000061.1_pt1 | contig 65199 bp, 61 predicted proteins | sample 1604391 | NCBI WGS metagenome assembly OLKV01 (sample SAMEA104055711, study PRJEB20765) | soil metagenome | isolation source: soil | reverse complement strand
TGGCGATCCTTTGCTTTCGTGCCATTGGGGTAGTGGGCCGTATTGTTTGGCTACTACTTTAATATAGCGGGTGTTTAAGTTTAAGGGTGCTGTAAAATCCTGTGTCTGTATATCAAGGTCCTTTATATCAATTTTAGTGTTAACGGTTGCAGCAAGTTTGTAGTTGCTGCCATCGTCAGAGGTCCAGTATTCAACGTATTTAGGGAATACTATCCACGATTTGCTATCCTGCAAGGCACCTAAACTTACTTGTTTTACAGGTTTTACGGCGCCCATATCAAGTATAGCAACCAAATCATTACCCTGGTAACCCTGCCAGTTGCCTAAGCGCCAGTTGGCTTTTCCGCGGATACCATTGATTAATGTATTATCGCCCTGATCGGCATAGTTGGGTAGGTATTTATTTACAAGGGTTAGCTTAATATCGTCACGGATTTTTGTGAATGTACCTGCATCAACAAAACTGGTAATGCCCGCATCAATAGCAATTGCTTTTACAGTAGTATTGATTGAAACGGTTATTGGTGAATTATACAGGGTTGAATTAAGCGTAGGAGCGGAGCCATCTAATGTGTAATAGATTTTAGCAGCGCTATCAGCATCTTTTATTTCGATGCGGATGGGTTGTTTAAACGTTTTGGATGGCGAAACGAAATATGGGTTTGGTACAATCAGGTTATCTGTAATTTTCGAAGTGGGTTTATCCAGTTCCTGTACAAAAAGCTTATTGGGTAGCTTGCCGGTAAACACTTCAAACTCGCCGCCATTGGCTATGTCTGTATAATCAAGGTAAAGTTTACTGTAGGCTTTCTTGTTTAAATTCATCCCCTGCAAGTAAATATCGCCGCGGCTAATACTTGCACCCGGATTTAGAATGGTGAATTTTTTACCATTTTCCAGATGGATCACTGCTTTACCAAATTGCGGCGTGCCTATCTGAAATTGCTGTTGCCCCGGTGCAATATTATAAATCCCTAATGAGCTGATCACATACCAGGCCGACATCTGTCCGCAATCTTCATTGCCCGATAAACCATCCGGCTGGTCGCTGTATTCTTCCTTCAATATCTTATTGATATAAAACTGGGTTTTATCGGGCGAATCAGTAAAATTATACAAATAAGCCATGTGATGGCTTGGCTCGTTACCATGCGCATACTGGCCTATCAATCCGGTAACATCATCCTGCTGGCGGCCACTTAGTTTTGAGTCGGTGGTGAACAATTCATCCAGTTTAGCTTCAAAGGCTGCTTTGCCACCCATGCTTTTTATTAATCCTTCAACATCCTGCGGCGCTAAAAACGAATACTGCCACGAGTTTCCTTCGGTATAGTTATTATTGATCTCAGTAGGTTCAAACGGGGTGTATCAGCCACCATTTGCCCGGGCCTGCATAAAAGTATTTTGGTTGTTAAAATTATTTTTCCAGTATTGTGCACGCTGTATAAACGTTTTGTAATCATCGGGCTTGTTAAGCATTTTGGCCATTTGTGCTATGCACCAATCGTCAAAAGCATATTCCAGTGTTTTAGAAACAGACTCTGGTTCATCGTCAGAAAGTACCACTCCATTTGTCCGGTACGAATCCAGCCCGAATTGGTTACGATTTACGGCAGCTTTCATCGCGGTAAAAGCTTCATCAGCATCAAAATCACGGATTCCTTTGGCATAGGCATCCACAATTACCGGGATAGAGTGGTTGCCAACCATACAATACGTTTCATTTGATGCCAGCGGCCATATCGGCAACAGACCGCCTTGTTCGTACATCGCCAAAAATGACTTTACAAAATCAAGCGTGCGTTTACGGTCTATCAGGTTAAGTAATGGGTCTTCGGCGCGATAAGTATCCCATAAAGAAAATACGGTGTAATAATTAAAACCCTTTGCAGTATGTACCTTTTGATCCATACCGCGGTACTGCCCGTCAATATCGCTATAAACATTAGGGGCGAGCATGGCGTGGTATAGGGCGGTATAAAAAATGGTTTGTTTAATTTTCGCGTAGTCAACAGCAGGGCGTATTTTTTGCTTTGATAGTTTGTTCGCTTCGGTTTGGTGTTCTGGCTGGGTAGATCCACTTGCACCGCCACCTTCAACTTCTATCTTCGCTAATTCATTTATCCAAAGTGTTTTAGCTTCTTTTTCAACTGTCTTAAAATCAAAGTCCGGCACTTCGGCGTCAAGGTTTTTTAGTGCACCATCAGTACTTACCGATGAAATTCCAACTTTGGCAATTACTTCACCCGGATTACTGAACTGGATGAACATTTTTATGTTTTTGCCCTGTAATTTATTTTTACCGGGTTGTAATTGGTCATCAGCCGCAATACCGTAAGTTTTAAACGGTTTAGAGAATTTGGCATAAAAGTAGAGTGACTGATCAGTTGCCCATGACTTAGACCTGCGAAAACCGCGAATCTCATGGTCATTTACCACCTCAATCCACGAATCCAGTACTTCATCCCTGTGCTGTAGATCAATAATGATATTTGCCTCCTGTGTGCCTGGGAAATTATAACGGTGAACGCCGACGCGGGTGCTTGCGGTAAGTTCAACATCAATATTGTATTTATCTAAATGGGTTTTATAGTAGCCCGGTGTAGCGACTTCGTTTTTCTTTTTAAAGCCCGAAGCATAATTCGTATTTTTAAATTGAGGCTGGCCTGTGGTAGGCATAAAAAGTACGTCGCAATAATCGGCAATGCCTGTTCCACTTAAATGGGTATGCGAAAAGCCGTAAACAAGCGTATCGGTATAATAATAACCCGAACAACCATCCCAGCCTGTTAAACGCGTATCAGGACTTAACTGCACCATGCCAAAAGGAACAACAGCGCCGGGGTAGGTATGCCCATGGCCGCCGGTGCCGATAAACGGGTTTACAAAAGGTGTGTAATCTTTTGTTTTTTGTGCCGATGCTGTAAATGTGGAAATTAAAATGAAACCAGATAACAGAAAATTAACGGATGGAAACTTCATTGAGTGGCTTGATGTTTTGTTGACGGTAAAAATAGGATATAATTGTTTATTGTCTGAACCGCTGATTATAATGATTTTTGGATTACGCTGATGATTATGTAATCTAATGAATCGGTAAAATCAGCTGAATCCCGGTTCAGACAATATCAAACTCATCCATATCCTTTAAAAAGGGTAGTGCGCGGCGGGTTTTCTTAATCTCATCGGCTACTATTGAAAAGGTGTAGAGGTCTTCTTCGTCGCGTTTGTAATAAACAACATTGCCGTTGGGGTCAATACAGGTTGAATCTCCGGAATGATACACCTCGTTACCATCGTGACCAACACGATTTACGCCAATTACGTAAGCCTGGTTTTCAATTGCGCGTGCGGGTATTAATGAGCGCCAATGCAGGGCCCGGCGCTCGGGCCAGTTGGCTACAATAATCATCAGGTCATATTCGCCATTAACGTTACGCATCCATACCGGGAAACGCAGGTCATAACAGATCATGGGGCAAATTTTCCAGCCGTTTAGCTCAACAATGAGTTTTTGAGTGCCAGCGGTATAAGTTTGATGCTCTTTTCCTAATGCGAAAAGGTGGCGTTTATCGTAATGTTCATAAGTACCATCGGGGCGCATCCATATAAGGCGGTTATAGTACTTTTCGTTTTCTTTTATAATGATGCTGCCGGTTACTACGCAATCATACTGACTGGCAGTTTGATGCATCCATTTCATGGTTTTACCATCCATTGGTTCTGCCAGTTCATCGGCGTTCATGGTAAAGCCGGTATTAAACGTTTCTGGCAGAATGATCAAATTGGTTCTTTCGCGGATGCCCGAGAGCCGTAATGATATATTCTGCAGGTTTTTATCAATATTCTCCCAAAACAAATATCCCTGAAAAAGGGTGACTTTAAGATTATCCATAGGTCTCAGATCATGGTTCATAGATAATAGTTCATGGAATCAACCGGTCTGCTATTATCATCATTCGATTACAATATGTTCACGGATGTTTTTATGATCCATCGCTATATCAGTATATCTGCTATTTCAATGAACCATGAACAATCATCCATCAACTAGATTAATAATAATCTTTCAACGGCTTTATCGAGCGTTTCTTGCCTTTTGGCAAAACAAAACCTTAAAACGTGGTGGTCGGTGCCCTTGGTATAAAACACAGAAGTAGGTATAGCAGCCACTCCAAATTCTTTGGTTAAGCGAAGCACAAAGTCCACATCTTTTTCATCGGTAATGTCATTATAGGTTACCGATTGGAAGTATGAACCATAGCATGGTAACAACTTAAACTTGCTATTTTCAAGCTTCGAACGGAAATAATCGCGCTTGCGCTGAAAGAAAACCGGAAGACTGAGGTAATTGTTTTCATTTTTTAAATATGCAGCAATAGCATGCTGAATTGGAGCATTAACACTAAAGACTAAAAACTGATGTACTTTCCTGAATTCCTGCATTAAAAAAGCCGGAGCCATGCAGTACCCAACTTTCCATCCCGTTGCGTGAAAGGGCTTGCCAAATGACGCTACTATAAAGCTACGCTGCTGTAACTCCGGGTAGCGGGCCATGCTGTGATGTGTTTCGCCGTCATATATCAGATGCTCATAAACCTCATCGCTCAAAATTAAAATATCCTGATTCTTTACAATCGCGCTTAATTCATCGATATCTTCCTGATGGAGAATGGTTGCCGTAGGGTTATGCGGCGAGTTAAGGATAATCATCCTTGTTTTGTTGTTGATAAGCCTTTTAACCATATCCCAGGGAATACGGTAATCGGGCGGTTCAAGCTCTAATGATTTTACAATGCCCCCCATCAGTTTAATGGCCGGGGCGTAGCAATCAAAAGCAGGCTCAAAAATTATTACCTCGTCGTTTGGGTTAATAATAGCTGTAATAGCGGTAAATATAGCTTGTGTGCCACCGGCAGTAATGGTTATTTCTGTATCCGGATCATAAACGGCGCCATAAAGTTTTTCGGTTTTTATGGCTATTTGCTCCCGTAAAGCCATTACGCCCGGCATTGGTGCATACTGGTTATGCCCGTTCTTCATGGCATTATTTACCAGTTCAATCAATTCCGGAGCGGTATTAAAATCCGGAAAACCTTGTGAAAGGTTTATAGCACCAACTTCATTTGCCAGGGCAGACATGGTGGTGAAAATTGTAGTTCCGGTTTGTGGTAATTTTGAAATAATAGGAGTCATGCAGGGGCTAAATTACGGAAAATGAGGTAAAAGCGGAAAGTTTAAAAGCAAAAGGTTTAATTTTTGACATAAATAAACAGTTAAAAAAACCTTTTACCTTTCACCTTTATCCTTTCGCCGCTATTATTTACCTTAGTAGCATGAAGTTGTTAAAATGCCTTTCTATATTTCCCCTAATAATTGTTATTTGCGCTTGTCATCCAAATACCAAAAGAACTGCACCCTTAATTGGTTTTGTTGATGCCTTTGAAGATGCGTCTATAACACCGGCGCACACTGGTTTTGTTGATGCCTTAAGGAAAAATGGTTTTAGCGAAGATCAAAAAAATATAAAAATTGAATACCGGAATGCGCAGGGCGATATTCCTACCTTAACTCAGATTGTGAATTACTTTGTTTCGGAAAAAGTTGATCTGCTGGCTACCTGTACAACTTTGTCATCAATAACCGCCGCTCAGAAAACTAAAACCATCCCTATTTTTGTGATGGTTTCGCCAACAGCTAAACTTATGAATCTGGAGGACGCCAGCGGTAAAGGTCCGGCTAATTTATTTGGCGCTGTTGAAGACTTAAACTATGTTGACACTTCTTTTTCAAATATCCCCAAATTTTTAAAGACTAAATCGGGTAAGCTGACAGTTGGCATGATCTATAATCAATCGGAACCCCAATCGGTTATTGCTAAAGCGCGCATTGAAGCTGTGGCTAATAAGCTAAATATAACGCTGGTTGCTTTGCCTTTAAATTCATCTGCCGATGCACAACTGGTAACACAATCATTGCTTGATAAAAATATTGATGCCTTTTTTGCTAATCCCGATAACAGCGTTTTTGCGGCCTTTGAAACCATTTTGAAAAGCTGCAATCAAAAAAATGTACCTGTTTTTACCAGTGAGGCCGGACTTGTACAGCGTGGCGCGGTAGCCGCATTTGGTGCCGATATTTATCAATGGGGGTACCAGGCAGGCGAACAGGCGGCGCAGTTTCTGAAAACTCACAGTACAGCAGGCCTACAGCCCGAAATGGTAAAAGTAAGAAGACGGGTTTATAATGCTGAGGCGGCAAAAAAGTATAACATAAGCGTTCCATCAAATTTCGAACCGGTTAAATAAATGGATTTTTACCTCACCGCATTATTACAAGGTCTGTGTTTTTCGGCAATTGCTTTGGGGATCTATATTTCCATGAAGATCTTTAATATCCCCGATATTACTACCGATGGCAGTTATACTTTAGGCGGTGTTGTTACCGCAATAATGCTTACCCATCATCAGTCCACCTATATTATTTTGCCGGCTGTTGTTTTAGCCGGAGCAGGTGCGGGGGCCATTACTGGCATTATCCATACTAAGCTAAAGATAAATGCTTTGCTTGCGGGAATTCTGGTAATGGAGGCTTTATATTCGGTAAATTTATCATTAATGGGGCGTTCAAACATTCCACTGATCAATGTGTCCTCTTTATTTACGTTGATTAACATCTCTGATAATCCTAACTATAATACGCTCTGGATCTTATCCATTTTTGTAATCGTTATCACTATTTTGATAGGCTATTTATTGAAAACCGACTTTGGTTTAGCCATGCGGGCCACCGGCAACAGCGAGTCAATGATCCGCTCGTTAGGGGTTAACACCGATAGAATGAAAATTATAGGGCTTGCACTGGCCAATGCCTTAACAGCGGTGAGCGGTTATTTGATCAGCCAGTTCCAGGGATTTACAGATATCAGTATGGGTATAGGGATAGTGATTTTAGGTTTGGGCTCGGTGATTATTGCAGAAACGCTTATTAATTGGTTCCGTATTACTTCAGTTTGGCTTAGTTTGGTTTTGGTGCTTTCGGGCGCGATAATATTTCAGATGGTATTGGCTGTAACCCTTAGCATAGGTGTAAACGCTAATTTACTTAAAATGGTAACCTCGGCATTTGTATTGTTAATTGTTGGTTTGCCAATGATAAAATTTAAAAGCCGGTAATCCGTATTACTTAAAAGCAAAAATAAAAGGCCTCTCTACCAAGGGGGGATTTAGGCGGGTCTAAAATATGATTCAGATCAATAACGTTCATAAGGTTTTTAATTTGGGTAAACCCAACCAGGTAAATGCTGTTAATGGCATTGATCTGCAAATAAAAAGCGAAGAGTTTTTGGTAATTGTAGGTGCGAATGGCTCGGGTAAAACAACTTTGCTGGATATTGTTGCCGGAAGTGTTTTTCCCGGAACAGGAACCATTGATATTGATGGTAAAGATGTAACCAAATTGCCAGACTACCGCCGCAGCCAATGGATAGCGCGCGTTTTTCAAAACCCAATGAGCGGTACAGCTGCCGATTTAAGCATCCTTGATAATTTCCGATTAGCGGCTATCCGTACCCGGTCAAAAGGCTTGTCTATCGGCATAAATGAAACTTTTAAAAATCAGGTTAGAGAAAAGATCTCAACATTGGGCATGGGGCTTGAAAATAAAATTGAGCAGCAAATGGGTACTTTATCCGGTGGGCAACGACAAGCCTTAACTTTATTAATGAGTGTAATGGATAGTTGTAAAGTTTTATTGCTGGATGAACCCACTGCCGCCCTTGACCCGCGCTCCGCTGAATTGGTGATGCGTACCGCCGATGAACTGATAAAGGATTACCGGCTTACTTCTGTGCTCATTACCCATAATTTAAAAGATGCCTTTAACTACGGTAACCGTGTAATTTTAATGGGAGAGGGGCGCGTAGTAAAAGACCTTGATGCCAAAGAAAAAGCATCCTTAAAGCAGACTGATCTGTTTGATTGGTTTGGATAATTGAATGATTGCACCGATTAGAGGAATGATTGGTTTGATTTTCTTTGATTATTGATTTAAAAAGCAGTTTAATCACCGTTTTTGTCGGAGTGATCCCCTTCTAAATCAGTGAAATCGTTCATTTTTAAAAATTCTTCCTATCTTTGTAAAAAATAACAAAAAAATAATGCTACTTATTAATATCTTCTGCAAACAAAACCGTATGTTTCCCCTGGGAACACTGCAGAGAGGATATTTACGCTCAATACTCTTCTCATAGTCTACCTTTGGATTTTCAGCTAAGGGCAAAAAATTAAATTAATATCACTGAAATTGAGGTTTTACGTAGTGACAAACCTCGAACATTAAAATTTTTATGAATACATATTATACTATTGAGGAGAAGTACTTAAAGGCTGTTGAAAAAGTAGACTATGGAAAAACTCCAAAGGGATTGCAATTATTAAAAGAGATAATTGAGAACGAACCATTTTATGCAAGAGCGCATTACCAATTAGGTAGGATATATTATTACGAAATAAATGATTATCAAACCGCGGGGTATCATTTTAAAACCTGCATGGAGCTGGAACCGGCTTTCCCTGACAATTATTTTCATTATCTGCAATTGGTAGTTTTTTTGAACATGGAAAAGCTGGTAAATACCATTGCTGAAAAGGCTTTAATTACTCCAGGCGTAAATACTGCAGGCATTTACAACTTGCTTGGCTTGTTTCTGGAAAAAAACAAAAACTGGAATAAAGCCTTAGATGCTTATCAAAAAGCATTTATGGAAGTAACCCGAAAAAAAGAAAAAGAAGATATTGAAGAAAGTATATCGCGTGTGGAAGCAAAGATGCAGAGAGGTGCTACTTATCAATATCATATTACGGAGTAAAAGATTATACCGATTTTTGAATTGATTTCACCGATTCTGTGATATAATTTTATGACTTTTTTGATTACACCGATTTATGAAATCGGTGTAATCATTTTCAAATCAGTGTAATCCGTTACCTGCTCTCGCCTTCTTTACTTCGGCAACTGTAACACTACTGGCTTTATTACCAAAACTTTTACGCACATACGTCAAAACATCAGCAATTTGCTGATCTTTTAAATCGCTGTGCGGGCTCATATTGTTGGAGTAGGTTTGGCCATTTATTTCAACATCTTCTTTAAAGCCATTTAATACAATTTTTATCAGCTTGGTTTTATCGCCCAAAACATAAGTTGTATTAATTAGCGGTGGATTCATGGTTGATACACCTGCACCATCGGCCATGTGGCAAGCTAAACACACATTAGCGTATACAATTTTTCCTCTTGCAACTGATGTTGAACTTGTATGGTGAACAGGTTTTGAGGTCTGCGCCTGCAGACCTGTATAAAATTGCGTCAATAATGCCAGCAATAAACCGGCTTTTTTAATATTCATTATTATTTGTGGTAGGTGATTTTGTAAATGGTTCCTTTGTTATCATCTGTTACGTAAAGTGAGCCATCTGGGCCTTGTGCAAGTCCGCATGGGCGATGAACGGCGCGTCCCGAGGCTTTTTGTTCTTGTGTACCGGCAAAACCATCTGCAAAAACTTCCCATTTGCCATCAGGTTTACCGTCTTTAAAAGGTTGAAACACTACGCAATAGCCCGCTTGTGGCTCGGGAGCCCTGTTCCATGAACCGTGGAAGGCTATGAATGCGCCATTTTTGTATTTTTCGGGGAATTGATTCCCAGTGTAAAATAACAAACCATCGGGTGCATAATGACCAGGATAAGCTGCTACAGGATTTAAATATTTGGTGTCGGCTTCTTTTTTGCCATCGCCACCATATTCGGGACCTAACATGTTTTTATTTTGCATCCAGTCGTAATAAACATAAGGCCATCCGGCATTATCACCTTTTTTTAGTGCGAACATACATTCAGCAGGCAACTCAGCTGATTGATGAACGGTATATAAGTTAGGGAAAAGATCATGCAGCGCATCGCGGCCATGCTGCATTACAAAAAGCTGGTTATCCTGCTGATTCCAGGCCAAACCAACTACGTTTCTTAAACCGGTAGCGTAACGCACACCATCGCCATAATGTTGGTCGGGTTTATCGGCTTTAAATTGCCATATCCCTGCTGCCGAGTCTAAAACAGGACAACCCTTTTTGTCCTTATCAAAATCGCTGCAAATATTGGAGAAGGCGCCAATGTTTACATAAATATTTCCATCATTATCAAGGGTGATAGCTTTAGGCTCGTGCATGCGGCGGCTTATAAGGCCGGTAACAATTCTTTCGGGTTGGCTGGGGTTAATTACCTCGTTTTTATCATTCAGCTTATACCTGAATACCTCTTTGCTTGATGAAGCATATAAGTAACCATCTTTAATAAAGATCCCTGTTCCACCATAATTGGCAAAGCTTGATTTTAAAGTGGTTTTATTACCGTCTTCATGTAAAACCAGAATGCCTTTTCCATCTTTTGCGCTGGCTAAATGCACATAAATATCGTTTTGAGGGGTTATCACCAAATGCCTTGCGCTGCCCAAATTTTCGGCAACAGCAACAGCACCAAATCCCGAAGGAAGCGTTAGACCAGCGTTATCTGCATCAGCGGCATTTTTGAACGCATTAAATACTATAAATCCAATTATTGCAAACACAGGCAATAACAGGGCGAGCAATTTTTTCATTTTCATAAGCTATTTGTATTTGACAACCAAAGTTAAATTAAAGTGCCTTAAATTAGAGAATTGGTTTGTAGTAATATGGTTACAACATTGCTTTTTACAATAAAAATTTACTTTAATGCCAAAATCTCAAAATTCCAGGCCTGTAGCAGAACCAATTATTGATTGGGAAACGTACGGGCATTTATTTAAAGAGCTAACCATTCCGGCTAAAACGATATTACTGTACGAAGGCGATGTATCCAAATATGGCTATTTTATTAAGGAGGGCTGTGTAAGGCTGTGGTTTAATAATAAAGGTAAGGATGTAACCTTTCAGTTCTTTTTTGAAAATGAGGGTGTGTCGTCCATAGAAAGTTTTAGGAGCGGCGAGCCAAGCCTTTTTAGTATTGAGACGATTGAGCCCTCGGTGCTGTACGTGATAAGCAAAAAGAACTTTAATACAATATTTACGGAAAATCCGGCATATAGTACTTATTTGCAGGATATCTTATTTAAACGTCTTTCGCATTACTCGCGACTTTTTATGTCGTACATCAAAAATACCCCCGAAGAACGGTACCGGGAGTTACTTAAAAGCAACCAGCAGATCATCAGACGTATACCCCAGCATTACATTGCTTCTTATTTAGGCATTACTTCTGTGTCATTAAGCAGGATAAGAAACAGGATGTAGACATCTCCTAAACCTTATACAAAGCGTTGATTTTTTAAGCATATATTCAAATCCATTTATTAACAATTGTTATCGTACGCCCATTTTTGGTGGGCCAACTTTGTGTTAAACAAAAAGCACAATGAAAATAACAATTGTATTTAATCATCCTTACGAAGGGAGCTATTGCAACGCAATATTAAGAGCAGTAACCGCAGGTATAACCCGGGCAGGGCACGAGGTAGACCTTATACACCTGGATAATGATGGCTTTAACCCGGTAATGAGCGCCAGGGATTTAAAGGGGTTTAAGGATGGCATACCAAGCGATTCGCAAGTTATAAATTACCGGGACCGTATAAACGAGGCAGATCATTTAATTATGCTGTTCCCGATATGGTGGGAGCTGATGCCGGCCATGACGAAAGGATTTATTGATAAGGTGATCTTCCCCGGTGTGGCGTATGATTATGATCACACCGGGCGCTATCCTAAAATGATTAAAAGATGGCATAAACTTAAAAGTGTAACGGTTATCACCACCATGAACACGCCGTCATTAATTTACCGCCTGGTTTTTGGCAATGCCATAAAGAAAGCCATTTTTAGCGGCACCTTTTGGAAACTGGGCTATAAAAACCGCAAATGGATCAGCTTTAATATGGTGAAGTTTGTGACGGATGAAAAAAGAAAAAAATGGCTTACTCAGCTTGAAAAAAGGTTTGAGAGATTTTATTAGTGATAACATATAATGTACTGTTTGGGCTAAAATGTAATTTGTAAATTGGAATTAAATTTCTTTTATGTTGTTAATTAAGATATAATATTTTGTATATATGTATATATGTAAAATATTAGCAGTGTATGATTAAACCATTGCTGATTTCCGTCGTCATACTGATATAAAATTTAACACGATGAAAAAGTTAATAATATTATCAGCAATAGCAATAAGCGGTTTAATGTATAACACTGCCGATGCACAAATAAGGTTACATTTTGGTTTACGTTTTAGCCCCCGTCCGGTTGTTTATCAATCTGCCCCGGTAGTAGCTGAGCAAGCCCCGGTTTATACTGAATCTGATCAGGCTTATGATAATACAAATGATGATTACTATTACTTACCTGATGTTGATGCCTACTATGATGTTACCGCCCAATGTTATTATTATAACGACGGTGGCAACTGGATCTCAGCCGCATATTTACCCGGGGCATACCGTGATTATGATTGGAGAAGCGCACAACGCTTTGAAGTGAGAGCACCAAGGCCGTATATGCATGATGACTTTTACAGATCAAAATTTAACGGTCATGAAAACATCGCCTGGGGACGTGGTAATTACGGCAATCATTTTAATGGTGGTTACGCAAACAGGCCCAATAACTGGAATAATAACCGCGAACAGGGAAGGTATAACCAACCGGTTGAACAAAACCGGGGCTGGAGCAGATCAGATCAACATTTTGATAATCGTGGTAACCAACTGCAAAATAATAATCGTGAAAGGGATACTAGGGGTGGCAGCGAACACTTTAGCCAAAATAATCAGCAAGCAAGATTTGCTGATCATAGGATGAGCAAATTTTAAAGAGAAATGGTTTTGTCAATTAATATATAGGTTAAAAGAGGCCGCCGCGAGGGTGGCCTCTTTTTTTGACCGCTGATTTGGGGTTATTGTGATGATTTCGTTGATTGCTGACCGTTGATTTAGTTTGATTTCATTTATTTCGTTGATTCCTTGTGTGATCGTTGATTTTTTTGTTTGGACGAGGATTGTGAAGATTAATACGGTATGTTAAATATCAACGGAATCATTAAATCAAAATAATCAACGGTTCAGACAGTTTAACTTAAACTATTTGCTGCGCTAATTCTTCAACCCAACTGGATAAATATGGCTCCGTTCCGGCGATACGTTGCCATTTGCCTTTTTCGTTTTTAGCAATTAAAAGATGCAGACTATTGTCGATCGATTTAAATTCATAAGCATCATCGTAACCATCAAAACTTAACTTATTCACAATGCCTTCAATTGGCGAATCTGTTCCGGTTAATATTGCATCAAATTGTTGTTTCATATTTAATAAATAAAGGTAAGAGTATAACGCAGTTTATGCTTTTGTGTTTGATGGCTTATTATCCTGATTGTGTAAAGTTTTGAGTATGGTGGCAATTAAAAGCGGACAGATTCTGTTTACCTTTATGGCGTGGAAAACGTAAAACCTGATGCCAATATCCTGATTGAACTGGTGCAAACCAGGATGCCTTATGGAAAATATAAAGGAACCATAATAAGCGATTTGCCGGTTTACTACCTCGAATGGCTGCATAGCAAAGGCTTACCGCCGGGTAAGTTGGGTATGTTACTCGGCACCGCGTTTGAAATTAAAACCAACGGATTGAGCGCAATTCTGGTTAAGGTGAAGCAATCTTTGGGAAGGGGTTGATTAAGTGAGTGGTTGATTGAGTTGAATAAGTTTTATATTGATCAGTCAAAAACGATTACTTACCTATGACCATCCGGTAAAACTGCTGTATCGTATATTTGATTATAAACTAAATAACAACGATTTATGAAACATAGCATTTTATATATAGCCAGCATCCTTTTATTTATTGGATGCGCCAGGGGGCAATCAAACAATGAGTTTGCTGTATTGCCTAAGCCAACTTCAGATGAGCAGGTAGCCACATTTGGCGGCGGATGCTTTTGGAGCATGAGCGAGGCCATGTCAGAACTAAAAGGAGTTGATAAAGTGGTATCCGGATATGCCGGTGGAACAACCAAAAACCCGACTTATGATGAGGTAGGTACACGGACTACCGGGCATGCTGAGTGCGTGCAAATTTATTATAACCCAAAAGTTATCAGCTTTGCCACATTGGCCAATGCTTTCTTTTTTGCACACAACCCAACCGAACTCAATTACCAGGGACCCGATGCAGGTACAGACTACCGTTCCATAGCTTTTTACCGCACGCCCGAAGAAAAAGCTATTTTGCTGGATGCTATAAAACGGGTAAACGAATCCAAACATTATTCAGACCCGATAGTGACACAGGTTGTACCTTTTAAAGCTTTTTACCCAGCCGAAAAGTATCACCAGGGATATTACAGGTTAAATGGCGATAACCCTTACATACAACAAGTATCGGTACCAAAAGTGATGAACTTTAGAAAAGTGGAAAAGGCTGAGCTGAAGCCGGAGTTTCAGAAATGGTGATTAGAGGTTGGAGGTAAGAGGTTAGTTTTTTTTAGTTGAAAGGTCAGTAAAGACCGGAAGAAGCTTAGGAGAATGAACACCATCTTGAATGACTAATGACAATTGCCCAATGACTAAGAAAATAGAAAGCGGGAAGAGTAATCTTGCCCGCTTTCTAAAAAATTGAAACACTATAAAACGTGTAACTCTGAACTAGGTTTATTCAACTGTTGCTCGTAGCATTAACGCGCCTACAGTAACGTTAGTGCGGCTGTCAATAATTATTGCGCCGCCATTTGCCTTATTTTCCTGATATGGGTCAAACGCCAGAGGTTCGGCGGTTTTGATTACTATCCGGCCTATATCATTTAACTTAAACTCTTCATTGTATTCTTTCTCAAGGGTATTTATATTTACTTTATACAATACTTCCTGTATGCGGCAGCGCGTTGTTTTGCTGTTATGCTGCACAAAATAGGTATGTGAAGTGTCTAATGCGCGGGTATCCATCCAGCAAAGGTCGGCTTCAATTTGTTGCGATACCCGGGGCTGATAATCTGTATTTACCAATATATCGCCGCGGCTGATATCAATCTCATCTTTTAAATGAAGTGTTACCGACATTCCAGCAAATGCCTCAACAGGCTCTTCATCAAGCAATTCAATTTTTTCGATAGTTGAACTAAAACCCGACGGCAATACTGTTACCTTATCGTTTACCTTAAATGATCCGCTCGAAACACGGCCGGCATAGCCACGGTAATCATGTAGTTCTTCAGTTTGCGGGCGTACCACCCATTGTACGGGAAAACGTGCATGTGCCTTGCTATCGTCAACTTCAATTTCTATTGTTTCCAATAAATGCAGCAAACTTTCACCTTTATACCAGTTAATATTTACAGACGGATAAACAATGTTATCGCCTTTCAATGCACTTACAGGTATATAATTAACATTTTTAAGTCCTACTTTTTCAGCAAGTACCTTATAATCGGCTACTATTTTGTTATAAACATCTTCGCTAAAATCAACCATATCCATTTTATTGACACAAACCACTACTTGCGGCAGGCCTAAAAGTGCCACTAAAAATGAGTGACGGATAGTTTGTTCAATAACACCTTTACGGGCATCAATAAGGATGATAGCCAGATTGGCATTAGATGCACCGGTAACCATGTTACGGGTGTATTGGATATGACCGGGGGTATCGGCAATGATAAATTTGCGTTTATCAGTCTGGAAGTATTTGTATGCAACATCAATAGTGATACCTTGTTCACGTTCGGCTTTTAGGCCGTCCGTTAATATGGCAAGGTCAATACTACCGTCGTCGTTTTTGCGGTTTGAGCTATGTAGAGCCTCTAACTGATCGGCCAGGATGGATTCGCTGTCATATAATAAGCGCCCTATGAGGGTACTTTTACCATCATCAACACTACCGGCAGTAATAAATTTTAATATATCCATATATTTTTATTTCGGATTTCGGATTTTCGATTTCGGATTTGTCCATTATTGTTGGTGACAACACCAACAATAATGGCGTGGGCATTTGGCGTGAAATGAATATCTGAAATTTAGAAATATCCTCCTTTCTTGCGGTCTTCCATTGCGGCTTCGCTTACTTTATCGTCCATACGGGCGCCGCGCTCACTTATTTTTGAAGCGCTTATTTCGTCAATAATATCATCAATATGATAAGCATAAGATGCCACAGCAGCTGTACAGGTCATGTCACCAACGGTGCGGAAACGTACGTTGCGGTTCTCAACAACATCTTCTTCGTCCATATTTAAAAACGGAGATGCAGCCATCAGCTGTCCGTTGCGGGTAATTACCTCACGTTCGTGTGCGAAGTAGATCGAAGGCAGTTCGATTTTTTCCCTGCGGATGTAGTTCCAAACATCAAGTTCTGTCCAGTTGCTTATTGGGAATACCCTAACGTTTTCTCCTTTGTGGATCTTACCATTAAAAATATTCCAAAGCTCAGGGCGCTGGCGTTTCGGGTCCCATTGCCCAAATTCATCACGAACGGAGAAAATGCGTTCTTTGGCACGTGCTTTTTCTTCGTCGCGGCGCGCGCCGCCAATGCAGGCGTCAAATTTATGTTTGGCTATGGTATCCAATAGCGTAACGGTTTGTAAGGCGTTGCGACTGGCATTTTTACCTTTTTGCTCAATAGCTTTTCCCTCATTAATTGAATCCTGTACATGACCGATGATCAGTTTTTCGCCGATGCGCTCAATCATCTTGTCGCGGTATTCAATGGTTTCAATAAAGTTATGTCCGGTATCAATATGTACCAGCGGAAATGGAAATTTACCGGGCCTGAATGCCTTTTCTGCTAACCGTACCAGTGTTATGGAATCTTTTCCACCCGAAAACAACAGGGCAGGTTTTTCAAACTGACCGGCTACTTCGCGCAGAATATAAATGGCTTCCGCCTCCAACTCATCTAAATAATCTAACTGATGTTTACTCATTCTCTTTTTATTGATCTGATGGATCGTTGATTTGCTAATTTCTAAAAAATCATTGATCCACTAATTCTCTAATTCACTAATTCAAGCCTGCTTTACCTCGTGTAAACCACATTCTTTTTTCGATTGGTCTTCCCACCACCATCTGCCGGCTCTGAAATCTTCGCCGGGTTGTACCGCGCGGGTACAAGGCGCGCAGCCTATGCTTGGGAAACCCCTGTCGTGAAGGGTATTATAAGGTATATTGTATTTTTTAATGTATTCTTTTACGTCGTCTAAGGTCCAGCTGTAAATAGGATGATATTTTACCAATTCATGCTGTTCATCCCACTCCACATCATCCATAAACTGCCTGTTGGCAGATTGCTCTGCCCTGATGCCGGTGATCCAGCATTTATTGCCAGCCAAAGCCCTGTTTAAGGGTTCAATTTTACGAATTCCGCAGCATTCTTTACGATTATCTACCGACTCATAAAAACTATTTGGACCCTTTGCATTCACCATTTGCTCAAGCGCCTCATTTTGAGGGTAATAAGCATGGATAGGTTTGCCATATATTTCCATGGTGCGGTTCCACACATAATATGTTTCGGGAAACAGCCTGCCGGTTTCGAGCGTGAAGACTTTTATGGGTAGATCATTGCTGAATATCATGTGGGTGATTACCTGATCTTCCCAACCAAAGCTGGTTGAAAAAATAATTTCGCCCGGAAAAATATTTGCCAAAATTGATAATGCCTCGACGGGGTTAAGACCGGCAGTTACCTTTTTTATATTTTCTGTTAAACTATTCATCTAAATATGTTTTACCAAAAAAGCCTCGATGCTTTTTAAGCTGATTAATATTACGATTACTGCAACCGCTACCATAATTGCTTTGGCCGATATGCGGTTTGATATTTTAGCGGCGATAGGCGAGGCTATTGCACTGCCTATAACCAGGCCGGCGACAGCTTCCCAATGGTGGCTATTGAGCATGGTAAAAAATATAAAACTACTTGTTATCGCTATAAAAAACCGCGATAGTTTTACAGTACCTAATGAGAAACGCGGATGCCTGCCACCAGCTATTAATGTTGATAACACTATAGAACCCCAGCCGCCGCCGCCAACAGCATCAATAAAACCACCACCCAGACCTAAAAGGCGGATATTTTTTATTTTTTCGGATGATTTTATAACGCCGGTTTTAAAAGCTTTTTTAAGGATAACAATTCCTAATATTAACGTGTAAAAGGAGACAAATGGCTTAGTATATTGACTATAATGCTCCAGTGAGGATAGCAAATAAGCTCCGGTCATCGCGCCTATAATACCTGGTACAACCAATAACCAGAACAGCTTCCAGTTGATGTTGCCCATCCGGTAATGCATCCAGCCGGCTATGCCATTGCTCATTATCTCGGATAAATGGACCCCCATGCTTGCTGAAGCCGGCGGAATGCCCATAGATAAGGAGAACGTGGTTGAAGTAACCCCATAAGACATGCCGATTGCACCATCTATCAGCGCAAAAACAAAACCAGCACCCAGAAAATAATAGAAAAGTGGGTTGATCTCCTGAACATAGCTCTTAAATTCGGGGTGTTTAAACCATGAGGCGGCTACTACTATACCTATTGAAAGTACAATGGTACTCCAGATAAGCCAGACAAAATTCTTTTTTACAGGCTGATTAGGCTCTATTAAAACCGAAGTAACCTCATTCAATTTTCTAACCTTATCAGTAAAATCACCTTTGAGCGAGTTGCGGAGGGTGCTCATTTGCTGAAGGGTATCATCCAGTTCGGCGGGCAGACCTTCGTTTAAAACTTCTTTTAAGCGTTTGGCAATTGTGGGGGACTTTCCGTTGGTAGAAATAGCAATTTTTAAATCACCTTTTTGAACTATTGAACCAAGGTAAAAATCACAAAGCTCAGGTTTATCAGCCACGTTGATCAGCAACTTGCGATCGTGCGCTGCTTGCCTGATAAAGTTGTTCAGCTGGTTATCATTGGTGGCTGCAATTACTACATCCGCTTCGTTCAAATCGGTGTCGGTAAAAGTTTTTTGAATAATTTTTACACCTTTATAATCCGCTGCTAATACATGTATTGCTGGCAAAACGTTTAAAGCAATAACGGTTACGTTTGCTTCGGAGCTGTTGTGCAAAATAGCAGTCAGTTTTTCCAAACCAACATTACCTGCGCCAATGAGCACCGTATGCAAATCATTCAGCTTTAAAAAAACAGGAAATAATGGATTACCTTCTGTTTTTTCGTTTTGAATGATATTTAATCCCTTATCCTTCGGCAACAATGTCATAAAATTCTTTAATAGGTTGAAATTGTGCATGTAAAGATACAACCTCACCAAAAATAATTAAAGCCGGCGAAGTGATCTTCTTTTCTTCTACAACTTCAACAATAGTGTCAACAATACCTATTGCCAGTTTTTCGTCTTTTGTTGATCCGTTTTGAATTACGGCAACCGGCAATTTATTTTTACCTTCTTTTTTAAATATTTCGGTAATCTCGGCTAATTTATGAATCCCCATTAATACCACTATAGTAGCGTTGGTGCGGGCAGCTTCATAAACATCATTTGATACTTTGCCGCTTGCGGTTGTACCGGTAACTACCCAAAAACTTTCACTTAAACCACGGTGTGTTACCGGAATGTTTTGCAAAGCCGGTACACTGATAGAACTTGAGATACCCGGAATAACCTGGGCTGGTATACTGTAAGACGCTGCATAGTCAAGCTCTTCAAAACCACGGCCAAATACAAATGGATCGCCACCTTTAAGGCGTACTACGTGACCGTAATTTATAGCATAATCAACCATCAGCTTATTAACAGCATCCTGCGAATAAGAATGATCGCCTGAGCGTTTACCAACATATACTTTAGTAGCGTGCTCTGGTGCAAATTCAAGCAACTCTTCATTAACCAATGCATCATACAAAACAACATCGGCCGTTTTTAAAGCTTTAACACCTTTTAGAGTAATCAATTCGGCATCACCCGGGCCAGCGCCCACTAAGGTAATACGCGGTTCTTTTATGCTTTTTTGTGTTGATGTAGCGATCATGATTGCACCAATTCCTCTCTTTTTGCTTTAACAGTTGCTAAAAAATCAGCAGCTTGCTTTAAATAAGCGGTTGCAAAGCTTTCTGAAGGTTCGTTTTTGTTAATTTGTAATACAAGGTCATTAAAGCTGCCCTCAATTTTTATCTCACCTTTATCAATAAAATGAGTATCAAACTCGCGGATGATTCCAACCTGTGTGCTGCTGTTTATACTTTTATCGAGCAATAAGGCTTTGGCCGAGCTTATAAAGGTGTTGTAAGCGTGATAAATAGCATCAGACCAACGACCATCAGCAAAGGCTTCATTTGCCCAACCAAATTTCTCATCAGATTCGTACAACAAAGTAGCAACCAAGTCAATCACTACACCGGCACATTCGCCCACACCAATGGCGGTAGCAAAAGTTTCCTGATGCCCCCAATCAACAAATTCGTCATCGGTAAGGGTTGTCAGGTCAGCAAGGGGTTTTAATAGTTGGTAAAAATAATCCTTTCCCTGTCTATCGTAATAAGCGTGGAAAGTTTCATCCTGTGCAGCATTGTTTTTATAATTATCTAATACTGCTCTTAAAACATGGGTAGCACGTTTAGCGGGTACCTTTATTACTTTTTCGGCAGCGCGGCCAACGCCGTTGCCTACAGTGCCACCACCTAATAATACCTGAACTGACGGTAATACTTTTATGCCTGCTTTTAATGAGCTGCCATGAAAACCGATATGCGCCAAACCATGCTGTCCGCAGGAGTTCATACAGCCACTTATTTTTATTTTTATCTCGCGGTTGTAGATGAAGTCTTCATATTCGTTATAGATCACGTCTTCAAGCACTCGTGATAAGGTCATGCTGTTTGAGATGCCCAGGTTACAGGTATCGGTACCGGGGCAGGTAGTTACATCGGCAGGGCTATCAAAACCTGGTGCGGCTAACTCTAATTCGGCTAAACCGGCATAAAGTGCAGGTAAAGCTTCTTTGCGTACATATTTAAGCAGTAAACCCTGGTTTGGGGTAATCCTGATCTCATCTGCAACGTAAGGTTTTATGGCATCTACCAATTTGCGGGCCGTAGCCGTAGGGATATCGCCAACCGGAACTTTAACATACACACCGTAAAAGCCTTTTTGTTTTTGTTCAAATACATTGGTAGCCAACCATTGCTCGTAACGGAATGGGTTCTTTATTTCAACCTCAATATTTCCGCTTAATTCGGGAATAGCAGGGGCAGGTACTGTATCACGATTGATAGGATAAGTTTTTACTTTTAATGCCTTTCTTTCGGCAGCTGCAAGTGATAAAACTTCTTCCAATCCGATTTTTTGGATCAAATATTTTAAACGGGCCTTGTTACGGTTATTGCGCTCGCCATGGCGGTCAAATACACGAATAATAGCCTCGATATAAGGGATCAGCTGATCTTCGGGTAAAAACTCCTCAACAATACTGGCTAGCAAAGGCTGTGCGCCTAAACCGCCGCCAAGCATCACTTTAAAGCCGCGTTCGTTATTGCTGTTTATTTTAGGGATAACGCCAATATCATGGATATATGAAAAAGCAGTATCAGCTTCGCTTGATGAAAATGAGATTTTGAACTTACGACCCATTTCCTGACAAACCGGGTTACGCAAAAAGTATTCAAACGTAGCATGTGCATAAGGCGAAACATCAAATAGTTCATCCGGACCGATACCAGAGGTAGGAGAGGCGGTAACGTTTCTAACCGTGTTTCCGCAGGCTTCGCGCAGGGTGATATCGTCCTGCTCCAGTTGTGCCCAAAGTTGCGGCGTGCGATCCAAACTTACATAGTGGATCTGAATATCCTGACGGGTAGTGAGGTGTAGGTTGCCGCTTCCGTATTCGTCAGAAATATCAGCAATCTTTAACAGTTGTTTGAAAGTTACTTTACCAAACGGTAGTTTTATACGTACCATTTGCACGCCTGGCTGCCGTTGCCCGTAAATACCACGTGCCAGGCGAAGACTTCTGAATTTTTCGTCATGGATCTTTCCTTCGCGAAAAGCGTTGATCTTTTTTTCAAGGTCGATGATATCCTTTTCAACTATAGGATTCTCCAGTTCTGTTCTGAAGCTTTGCATAATGTTATTTTAATTTTGTGTTATAAAAAAACCTCTCCGGCTATTGCTAAAGAGGCTTATGCTTTTTAAATATATAAAATATAAAGCCCCTCATACACCGCCATATATACAGCAATACATTAAAGCCTTATTATAATTTAAGTAGTTTCTCTTCACTATTATCTCACAAATATATACATACTATACGGAAGTAGTAGAATTTAATTAAAAAAAGTTGGTTTTTACGTAGGGATTACAAAGTTGATGGCGTGACATATCTGTGCTTATTCGCTCTGTATAGCCCAGATGTCTGAATCAGAATTTGCAGAATTAATGAATTAACAGAATTTTAAAACGCAGCATTATGAAAATCTTAAAATTCTGTTAATTCTGATTCAGACAAAAGAAACATAGTAGTGTTTACGATTGCCGCGCTCATTCAATGATTGTTATCCAATCAATGTTGTTTCCCGTGCAATAATATCGGCTATACTTGTTTCGGATAATATTTTTAGGGTAGCGTCCCTAACTTCAACAAATACATCGCGGATGCCGCAGGTGGTTTCCTGTTTGCATTCGTCACATTTGTGGTAAAAGTTGAGGCTGGCGCAAGGTACCATGGCAATAGGGCCATCGGTAATGCGCATTATGCTTACTAAAAAAATCTCTTTAGGGTCTTTATTGAGACTATAGCCGCCGCCTGCGCCTTTTTTACTGTAAAGGAAACCGGCATTGCGGAGGTCTAATAAAATTTGTTCCAGAAACTTTTTGGGGATTCGTTCTTCTTCCGCAATCCTTGAGATTTGCATCGGTGGCTGATCGGCGTTTTTACCCAAAACTACGAGCGCCTTAATAGCATACTTGGTCTTTTTTGATAGCATTGTTTAAAAATACAATTACAAAATTACGAAAAGAATTTGGTTAGTGATAGATTGTGTTATACTGAACCGGATTATGCCCCCTCTAAATCTCCCCGTTAATTAAGTCCTTCCGCCAAAAGTCGGAGAGGATTTAGGTGGGACTTTCCCTACTCATCCAATCAACTTAATCAACATTACTTAACAATAATACCAAATGTTTTGTCAATATCAATGGGGGCGGGTTTAACTTCTGGTTTATTTACGATAAATCTTTCTTCGTGATTGAGGCTGATGACCTGCAAATTATCGCCAACAGAAATTACTCCTTCGCCGTTATGGATTAGGTTTTGCCCAAAAAGGATCTTATTATTTTTAAAGCGGTAGGTAGCCAGGGTTTTTAATGGCTCTTTAGCCTTTGTGCCGTTTTGCTGGTCAATGGTTGTCATTACACAGCGGGCGCACAATTTCACACCAAAAAAATCAACGTTATTGATAGTGAAATGCCCTATTAAATCTTCTTCAAATGGTATGCCTCCGGTAAACACGATATTGGGCCTGAAGCGGTCCATCGGTAAGGGGTTCTGCAAGCGGCCATTCAGTTCATCCAGCGATGCCTGGCCTATAATTAAAAACGGATAGGCATCAGCAAACGATGTTATCGCGTTTTCGGGTGCATAACGTGGGTCAACGGTGCGCCTGCTGTCGTCGGGCATAAATACCAACCGGCATTTTATGCCGATCATTTCGGTAAACCAACTATCAGCCTCATCGTTTATATATTCGGCGGTGCAGGTATCATCCCAAACCGTCACTTCCGCACGATCATCTGAAAAAGCTGTTTTAAAGGGAATAGTAAGGGTTTTATTGCTGGTTTTATGGGTGATAAGCAAGCCTTCGTTTTCAATAGCCACCTGCAGCTGTGTCATTTGCGGAAACTCACGCTGCGACATAAAAAGGTTGTTTTCATTAACCAGCATCCACCTCCTGTCGTGTTCAAACCCGCGTTCAGTTACCCTGGCTTGTTTTAAGGCAATTCCGGGGAGTGATTTGATAGGGTAGATGTATAATTCGCTTACTTGCAGCATTAAATATTGAGATGATGATAGTAAACAAAAATATGAAAAGAAAAGCTAAAAAACGGAAAGTAATCTATCCCGTATTGCCTAAATGGCTCTAAATTTTGCGTTTAATTTCGTATTTTTGTATTGTGTTTAAAGCGGTTATCCTTAACCCAGCGTTTGGCTATTCTTAAACATCTCTTTCAGGAAAAATATCAGGTATCCGAAAACTATTGCTCGTTAAAAAGTGAGATGTGGTTTGTGTTATTTATCTACTTGATATGCAGTTACTTACCATTAATAAAGCCGAATTTTTATCACGCTCTAAACGCGTTTAGGGCGTTAATTGATGAGTTTTTATCACGCTCTAAACGCGTTTAGGGCGTTAATTGGTGAGTTTTATCACGCCCTAAACGTATTTAGGGCGTTAATTGGCGAATTTTTATCACGCCTTAAACGCGTTCATGGCGTATAAATATTGGTTTCATCGCCACAGCAGGCGAAAAGTAGAATAAAATCTCCTGTTAAAGACTTTAACTAAGACCTTTAATTATTTTTCTTATATATTTAGCTATCCAATTATTAAACTTACGGTAACTGTTGGTTATGGTGATAATGATGTAAAATCAGTGAAAGACTTTTTACAACAAGATGCCGAAATACTTGAAAAGCCCGGATGTAAAGACATAAACCCTAACGAAAGTAAACAGGCGTCTGGTTTGGACATCCATGAAGTAGGAGGAGGAGTAAGTCTGGAGTCTTAAGTCCACAGTTAGGAGAGAAAAGAATTTTAATTTATAGTGATCAAACTAAAATAAAAAGAAATGATAGTTACAACCAGTACGCATTTAGAAGGCTATAAAATTACCCAGCATTTGGGTATTATAAGAGGCATTACGGTTCGTTCGCGTGGCCTTGGCGGCAATATTATGGGGGGGCTGCAGACCTTGCTTGGTGGGCAAAACTCTGTATATACCGAACTTTGTGAAACAGCCCGCGAGGAGGCTTATGAGTTAATGATACAACATGCGCAGGAACATGGCGCAAATGCTGTAATTAATATGCGTTATGATGCCAATGACGTAATGCAGGGAGTAACTGAGGTATTAGCCTACGGAACCGCTGTTATTGTCGAAAAAATTCAATAACAATGGCTCCGTAAAACCCGGGTAAATAGATTAACAATTAATCTATTTACCCACAGCGTTATTTAACGCTATGATAGCTGTTTTAAAATCTTCGCGGGCTATTAAAAACTGAATGTTTACTTTGCCTAAAGCAAAGCCGGCACTTTTAATGTTTATGTTATTATCTGCCAGTGCAGCTGCTGATTTGGCAAGCAACCCGGGCTGATCCATATTTGAACCGATAAGGCATACCATTGCGGCGTTTTCAACAGTTACTTTTTCAAACTTTTCTTGCAGCGCGATGATCAGGTTTTTGTTAAAATCTTTTTCCCAAATTACCATTGATATGCTGTTTGCACTGGTTGCTTTAAAACTATAACTTACATTAAAGTTGAAAAACAGTTGCATGATCTGCAAATCGCTGCCCGGCGTACCTACCATTGATGGATCATAAATATCAATGATCACTACTTTTTCGGTACCGGTAATTACTTCAACCCGTTTGGTATCGCAAATGTATTCGCGGGTTATTAATGTTCCGGGATGCTCAGGCTCAAAGGTGTTTTTTATACGAAGGTTAATGTTGTTGATCTCCAATGGTTTTGATGCTTTTGGATGGATAGCTTCCATACCTACATCTGCCAATTGGTCGGCAACATCATAATTGGTATTACCAACAGGCGAACAATTATCAATACCCACCAGTACCGGATCGGCAGTACATAAATGGTATTCTTTATGGATGATGGCTTCGTGTGGCATCACCTCAACCGCAATCTTGCTAAAAGTAACTTCAGAGTAGCCACGGTCAAATTCGCGCATAATACCTTCGGTGCCTTTAGTATAGCCGGTTGCAATACAAATAGTATTTTTAAAGTTGATGTTTTTCAAATCTTCTTTAATCCGCTGGTCTATGGTGAATGACTGATGATCATTAAAACCACTCAAATCAACCAAAGTGGCATTAATACCCATATTTTGAAGGATATTGGTAAAGTTAAAAGCCGAATGACTTTCGCCAATGGAAGCCAGGATTTCGCGGGCAGCCTGTAAAATGCCTTCCTTACTTACATAACCCGATGCCAGGATGTTGGCCAGGTTATCCAGATAAGTTTGGGCATCGTTTATTCGTTTTTCAATAAACGCATCAGCTTCTGCAATATTTAAACCAATGCCTTCATAACTTTTATTAATAGCCTTTAGCTGCACGATCAGATCGTGTAGCGGCTTATGGAAATCTTTATAGTTAGCAAGATTATGATAAACTCCCGGTTCGCCTGTTTTCTTATTTTCCAATAACAGGTTAGTAACACCCGAAAATGCCGATACTACAAATATCCGGTTATACAATTGATCTCCGGTACGTTCAAAAAGGATAATGTTTTTTATTACGTCGCTCAATGCGGTCATAGACGTACCGCCAATTTTCTCTACTGTTAACATTTCTTAAAAATAAACGCTTAAATGCGTTCTAAAACTATACCACTCTGTAAATAGTGGTATACTAACTGGTTTATAACTTGATTATTAAATATTTCTATAAAACTCATTTTAATTGACAGCTATCAATTTGATAACTATTTACCAAAACGAGTTGAAAAAGCACTTATCCTTCCTTAGTATATAAAACACCGGCCTTTTCGGCTGATAATTTAATACCCTTTATCATGGCCGAACTAAAGCCATGGTGTTCCATTTCGTTTAACCCGGCAATGGTACAGCCACTTGGTGAGGTTACCTTATCAATCTCCTGCTCCGGGTGCGACGAAAGTTGTAACAACAAGTCAGCAGCGCCCTTGGCTGTTTGCGCCGCCATTTTTAGCGCATCATGTGCGTGAAAACCAATTTCGGTACCGCCCTGCGATGCCGCACGAATTGAACGTAAAAAGAACGCTATGCCACAGGCGCAAAGTGCCGTTGCTGAGGTCATTAACTCCTCATTGATCTGAATGGTTACACCAACAGTTTCAAAAAGCGACCGCACAAAATTAATATTTTTTGTGGTACCGGTGTCGGTAGCAATACAAGTCATGGATTGGCCAATAGCAATAGCGGTATTTGGCATAGCCCTTACCACCTGCACATTAAGATCCAGTTGTTTCCTGATGTCCTCGCAGCTCACTCCGGAAATTACTGATATCAGTAATTGTTTCTCCGCTTTTAATGATGGTTTTATTTCATCAAGCAGTTTATTAAGTTGCTGTGGCAGTACGGCTAAAACAACAAAATCGGCTTTCCTAACGGCCTTTAAATTATTATCGGTGGTATGATAACCTAATTCAGCATAGGGAGCCAAAGCGCCTGCGTTTCTGCGGGTAAGTGAAATTTGCTGTGGCTTACAGATCCCTGCTTTAACCAGCCCTTTGGCCAGTGAAAGACCGATATTACCACTTCCTAAAATTGCGATATGCTGTTGTGAATTCATAAGGTTTTGCTTAAACGAGTTCCAAATGTTTTTTTATGTTTTAAATTACCCAGATCATCCGAATGGCCTATAATTACTTCTTTAACGCCTGATGATATTGCCGAAAAGGCATTATCGAGTTTTGGTAACATTCCGCTATGGATTACCTTTTCAGTTTTTAATTCCTCGTATCGCAGGGGATCGATTTGGTTTATAAGTGAGCTTTCATCATTTATATCCTTTAGTACACCCTTTTTCTCGAAACAATAAATAAGTGTAATATCGTATAGTTTAGCCAGTGCCACTGATAATGCTGAAGCAATTGTATCAGCATTAGTATTTAACAGCTGACCATCACCATCATGCGTAATTGCGCAAAAAACAGGTGTAAATCCGGCACTCATCAAACTGCTTATGTTTTCGGGGTTGATGGATTGATCATCAATATCGCCAACAAAGCCGTAATCAATAGTTTTTACCGGGCGTTTTTTTGTGCGGATAAAATCTCCGTCGGCACCGGTAAGTCCTATTGCGTTAGTTCCATTTTTTTGCAGTTGCGCAACTATGTTTTTATTAATAAGGCCGCCATAAACCATGGTTACCACTCTTAAAGTTTCAATATCAGTTATCCTGCGGCCATCAACTAATTTAGCTTCGATGCCAAGCGTTTCTGATAACTGGGTTGCAACTTTACCGCCGCCATGAACCAATATTTTATGCCCCTGTAAACTGGTAAAATCTTTTAAGAATTTGTGCAGGTTTTCGGAGTTATCAATAACGTTGCCGCCAATTTTAATAATATACAAGTTTCTATCCCCTTTAACTTTATCCGCCTGTGTTGAAACTGTATTAGTTTTACTCATATTAACCCTCGTATTAACAAATAGAAGTTAAAAATCTTCTATTATATCGCTTTTGCGGCTAAAATAATAAAAAACGGCCTATTTTCTTTCATAAATGGTTAAAAAATGATCAATTTGATATTAAAATGTTTAATGCATGTTAATTTATTATAAAATAATTATAAAAAAGCATCGCCAGTCTTAGGCTGGTTTATGTTATTGGTCATATTCTTTAAAACTTATGGGGCGGTATTTTTGTTAAAAAGCCAACCTTCATCAATAAGTTTACAATTGGTTTATGAAAGAATATGTATAATTGAGTTTTAAAAGTTAATATGTTTACAGTAGCATCAGCAGCAGATCCAAATAATAATTCAAGACCACGGGTAGTAATAATAGGAGGGGGATTTGGTGGCCTGTCTTTAGCCCAGGCACTAAAAGATGCGCCCGTTGACGTACTGATGCTGGATAAACATAATTATCATACCTTTCAGCCTTTGCTCTATCAGGTTGCAATAGGTTCTGTGGCGGCCGATTCAATAGCATTTCCAATCCGCAGAATATTTACGAAGTACAAGAATTTTAGCTTTAATATGGCGGAAGTTCAGAAGATCAATTCGGAAACAAATACATTATCAACAAGCATCGGCACGGTTCATTACGATTACCTGGTGATTGCTACCGGATCAAATACCAACTTTTTTGGCAATAGCGAGATTGAGCATTTTGCAATGCCAATGAAAAATATTCCGGAGGCTTTGAATATCCGGAGCCTTGTTCTTCAAAACCTGGAAAGTGCGTTGGTTACTACTGATATGCGCGAGAAATTTGCATTGATGACTTTTGTGGTAGTTGGTGGAGGGCCTACCGGTGTTGAACTTTCAGGCGCATTGGCAGAAATGAGGCATTTGATTTTAGGGAAAGATTACCACGGACTGAGTAAATATGATATGCGGGTTTATTTGGTTGAAGGGAAAGACAGATTACTGGCGGCAATGTCGCCGAAGGCATCTGAGAAAGCAAAAGAATTTTTAACCAAATCAGACGTTACTATTTATAACAGTGCGCATGTGCAAAGCTACGACGGCTTTTATTTGACCATTGATAATGGGAAAACCATAAAAACCCGGAATGTACTGTGGGCCGCAGGTGTAAAAGGCGAAATGCCGGAAGGGATTCCGGCCGAAGCCGTTACAAGGGGTAATCGTTTAACAGTTGATGAAGTAAACCGTGTAAAAGGCTATCAAAACATATTTGCTATAGGCGACGTTGCCGCAATGATCACCAATGAAACTCCAAATGGGCATCCCGGTGTGGCGCCCGCCGCAATTCAGCAGGGACAACATTTGGCTAAAAACCTCGTCCGCTTAATAAAAGGTGAAACAACCATGCCGTTTAAATATACCGACAAAGGTTCATTAGCAACCATAGGCCGTAACCAGGCTGTTGCCGATTTAGGTAAACTGCATTTTCAAGGATTTTTTGCGTGGCTATTGTGGGGTTTTGTTCACCTGATGTCGTTAGCTGGCTTTTCAAACAAAGGAATTGTATTTATAAGCTGGGCTATCAATTATTTTACTAAAAATACGGATAACCGTTTAGTGGTTAGGTATTTTAACACCACCACCCGGATGGCGGACTATGAATCGAAATAGGGTTTTATTCCTCTGTCCAATCACTTTTCTTTAGCGAAGCCATATACGCTGCGAGGTCTTTTTCGGTGGTATTGCCGGCATTATTTAACTCATGAATAATGCTTTCGCGTTCTTTTTCTGTCTTGTTTTGGCTTAGTTTCTTTTTAGCCTGTAGATCGTCAACAGTTATTTCAAACGCCACAATGCCTTTCATCATGTTCTTTTTAAAATCATTGGGCAGACTGTTCCATTGTTTTAAATATTCCGCCTCATAATTTTGGATGGTTGCTTTCAGCAGTATTTCTTTTTCCTCTTCGCTATCTAACAAAGTACATTCACCGTGGGCATGTACCGCAAGGTAATTCCAGGTAGGTACACTTTCAATTTTTTCATAATGCCTTGGCGAAACATAAGCATGTGGCTCTGCGAAGATCACCAATGCACGGCTGTTTGCAATATCTTTAGCTTGAGGATTGGCCTTTGCAAAGTGAGATTGGAGTATGATTTTATTATCCTTTTCCGTTACCAAAAAGGGCAGATGAGTGGCTACCGGCAAACCATCAATCACAGAAACAATAGTAGCGAAGCTATAGCGTTGCATAAAACTAATGGCTTCCTGTTGATCATCGAATTTATTGAAAGATGGGATATACATTTTTAGTTAATTGTTCATCAGGTTGATTGAATGAATGGTTGAAGTAAAGCTAATTAACCAATGCTTTCCAGCATCCTTTTCAAAACAGCCTGGGCAGCCCAAACACGGTTTGCTGCTTCATGAACCACAATAGAGCTTGGTCCGTCCAATATTTCGTCAGATAGTTCGAGGTTACGGCGTACAGGCAGGCAATGCATAATCTTCGCATTGTTGGTGTTTTTTAGCTTTGCGTTGGTTAGCATCCAATCTTCATTGCCGCCAAATATTTTACCATAAGGCTCATAAGCCGACCAGTTTTTTACATAGATAAAATCGGCATCGGCCAAAGCTTCGTCCTGGTTGTGGGTAATGGTTGCGCCTTTTGTAAAATCGGTGCAAAGTTCATATCCGCTGGGATGAGCTATAGTAAAGTCAACATCGGCTTTGCACATCCATTCGGCAAATGAATTGGGTACAGCTTGTGGCAATGGTTTTATGTGCGGTGCCCACGTTAATACCACTTTAGGTCTTTGGCGGGTCTTTAGCTCTTCAATAGTAACCAAATCCGCAAGGCTTTGCAGCGGATGACGCGTAGCTGATTCAAGACTTACGACCGGTACACCGCAGTATTGTACAAATTTATTAAAGATCATTTCGCCATAATCTTCCTCACGGTTCTTTAAACCCGGGAAAGAGCGGACACCTATAATATCAACGTACTGGCCCATTACAGCGGCTGCCTCACGAATGTGTTCAACAGATGAACCATTCATAATGGCACCATCCTGTAACTCTAAGGCCCAACCTTCTTTGTCGATATTAAGTACCATAACATTCATTCCCAGGTTAAACGCTGCTTTCTGAGTGCTCATGCGGGTGCGTAGGCTTGGGTTTAAAAAAACAAGCCCCAGCGTTTTATTTTTACCTAAATGCTGGTAAGCATAAGGGGCTTTTTTGAGCTGCAAGGCTTCGGCAGTTATTGCTTTAATGTCGCCAATATCGTGTACAGAAGAGAATAGTTTCATGGGCCTATGGATATTCGCCTCCTCAAAAAAGAGGACCTGATTATTGTAAGATAACTGATTGATTTAATATAGTTGTAAATGATTCTAAAAATCTATCTGCATGCGCTTTAGTCAAATTGAGCGCAGGCAATAATCTGATCACATTTGGCTTTGCTTCGCCGGTAAAAATATGATGATTAAATAATAGTTCTTTCTTCACATGCGTCAGTTCGGCGGGCAGTTCAATACCTATCATTAAACCTCTGCCTCTAACTTCTTTTACTTCTTTAAACTTTTTAAGTTCAGTTATCAGGTAACCGCCAACCTCGGTTGCGTTTTGCAGCAGGTTATCCTGTTCCATCACTTCTAAAACTGCTAAGCCAGCAGCACAGGCCAAATGGTTACCCCCAAATGTGGTCCCCAGCATGCCATAAGCAGGTTGTATTTTAGGTGATATGATGATCGCACCAATAGGGAAACCGTTGCCCATACCCTTAGCCATCGTATAAATATCCGCATTTATGCCAGCATAATCATGAGAGAAAAATTTACCTGTACGGCCATATCCGCATTGTACCGAATCGGCTATAAACACAGCATTGTTTGCATCACACAACGATCTTATTTTTTGTAAAAAGCTCACGGGGGCTACCTGTATGCCACCTACGCCCTGTATACCTTCAATAATTACTGATGAAATTTCATTTTCAGTAAATGCTTTTTCCAATGCAACTTCGTCGCTCCACGGTAAAAATATTACGTTATCGGTCTCGTTAACCGGAGCTACTATTTTAGGATTGTCGGTAACGGCAACAGCCAGTGAAGTACGGCCATGAAAAGCACCTGTAAAAGCGATCACTTTCTTTTTACCATTGTAAAACGATGCCAGTTTTAAAGCGTTCTCATTTGCCTCGGCACCTGAATTGCATAGAAACAACTGATAGTCTTCCTTGCCCGAAACATGTCCCAGTTTCTCAGCAAGCTCCTTTTGTAAAGGAATTTCAATAGAGTTGGAATAAAAACCAATCTTATGCAATTGATCTTCCAAACGTTTTACATAATGCGGATGCGTATGTCCAATTGAAATTACGGCATGACCGCCATATAGGTCAAGATACTCTTGTCCTTTATCATCATAAACTAAACTGCCTTTTCCTTTTACTATGTTTATAGGATTGATAGGATATACGTCGAAAAGTTTCATCTTTTTTAATGAGGTTAAAGCTGAAACGAAAAGATCATCGCTTTTCAAACTCAGCATGTTTAAATACAATTTTATACATTCAGGCTTTCGCCTCTCACCTTAATTAAAATCCGGTAGCCTTCAATCTCAAGCCAGCCCGTTCATCTAATCCGAATAGCAGATTCATATTCTGTACGGCCTGACCTGACGCACCTTTTAACAGGTTATCTAAAATACCTATTATAAGTAACTTATTTCCGTGTTTCTTTACTTGTATAAAGCATTTATTGGTATTAACAATTTGCTTTAAATCGATGTTATGACTGGTTACAAACGTAAATGGATGCGCTGCATAATATTGTTGGTACAACTTTAATGCCTCGGCCTCTGATAAATCAGAATCCAGATAAATTGATGCAATTATTCCGCGAGTAAAATCACCACGATAAGGGATAAAATTGATGGTTTGCCCAAACCCTGGTTGCAACTGACTAAGTGACTGACCGATCTCGTTTAAATGCTGATGCTCAAAAGCCTTGTACACCGAAAGGTTATCATTGCGCCAGGTAAAATGCGAGGTTGTACTTAAACTTTGCCCTGCACCTGTTGAGCCTGTTGTTGCGGTAACGTGGATCTCGTGACTTAGTAATTTTTTGTCGGCAAGCGGCAACAACCCCAATTGTAAGCAAGTTGCAAAGCAACCCGGGTTTGCAATATTCTGCGCTTGTTTTATCGTTTCGCGGTTTAATTCGGGCAAGCCGTAAACAAATGATTTTGCTTTATGCTTTGCGCCGGGGCTTAATCGGAAATCCTGACTCAGATCAATGATCTTAACATGGTCGGGGATAGGATTAGTGTCCAAAAACTTTTTAGCATCCCCGTGCCCAACACAAAGAAACAATACATCAATGTTATAAGCTAACTCCGAAGCAAACTTAAGATCGGTATCACCAAATAGGTCGGTATGAACTTCATAAACATGTTTGCCTGCGTTGCTGGTACTGTGTACAAACGAAATTTCAACGTTTGGATGGTTAATCAGGATACGAAGCATTTCGCCGCCTGTGTAACCTGCACCACCTGCAATACCTGCTCTTATTTTATTTGACGTTAATTCTGTCATTTTTTGTTGAGGGGGATGAGTACAATATAAATTCCAGATCGCTGGTTTCTTTGTTACTGATGTAATGCTTTTGGCCGGGCTTAATTTCTATACCCTGTTCAGGCTTTAAGGTGCTTATCTCTCCATCAATAGAAAATGTGGCGCGTCCTTTTATAATAAAAAACACCTGCAAAGCATTTTCATGGTAGTGCAATTGCTCGGCTGTATCAGGAGGCATTAATTCCTGTTTTACTGATAATGCATCGGTATCAATATAATTCCAGCCGTAACACTCATCACCCCACTTATAATGACTCGAACATTCATTTTTTGAAAAGATATTTTGCTCCATCTTTAATCTTTGTTATTAACCTTGTGGTAAATCATTACCTGGTTGCCAAATATTTTTGAGAAACCTTTTACGTCTTCGCCGCTCCAGGCATTATTCATCTCGCCATAGCTGCCAAATTTGTTCGACATCAGATCATGTGCTGATTCGATGCCAACGACTTGAAAACGATAAGGATACAACTGAACAAACACTTTTCCGCTTACATTTTCCTGCGTATCGCTCAAAAAGGCTTCCATATTGCGCATAACCGGATCGTGAAATTGACCTTCATGCAGCCAGTTACCATAGAAGGTCGAAAGCTGGTCTTTCCATGATAACTGCCATTTCGTTAACACGTGTTTCTCTAAAGTATGATGAGCCTTGATGATGATCATCGGCGCAGCAGCTTCAAAACCTACACGACCTTTAATGCCAATTATGGTATCCCCAACATGAATATCGCGGCCTATGCCATAAGGCTGAGCAATTGCTTGTAATGCCTGTATTGCTTTTGTTGGGTGATCAAATTTTTCATTATCAATTCCAACCAACTCGCCCTTTTCAAAAACAAGCTCCAGGTTTTTTACCTCTGTTGAAGTTACCTGTGTAGGCCATGCCTCTTCGGGCAAGCCTAAATTAGAAGTTAGTGTTTCTTTACCACCAACCGATGTACCCCAGATGCCTTTATTTATAGAATATTTAGCTTTTTCAAAGTTCATTTCAACACCATGATCCTTAAGATACTGGATCTCTGCCTCGCGGCTTAACTTAAGGTCGCGAATAGGGGTGATGATCTGTACATCAGGCACCAGGATATTAAAGATCATATCAAAACGTACCTGGTCATTACCGGCGCCTGTGCTGCCATGGGCAACAAACTCGGCACCAATCTCTTTTGCATAGTTAGCAATGGCAGTTGCCTGGCTAACCCGCTCGGCGCTTACTGAAAGGGGATATGTGTTATTTTTTAATACATTGCCATAAATAAGAAACCTTACACAGGTATTGTAAAAGTTTTTGGTTTCATCAACAACATGGTGCGAGGTAACCCCCATTTTGTAAGCCCGTTCTTCAACGCCTTTTAGTTCTTCGTCGCTAAAACCACCAGTATTAACGATCACCGAATGAACTTCGTAACCAAGATCCTGTGTTAAGTAGATGCAACAAAACGAAGTGTCTAATCCGCCACTGTATGCTAAAACAACCTTTTTTTTCATGGAGTGTACTATTTGTTTAGAGACGCAAACATTGCATCCCTTTAGTTATCATTTTTTATTAATTTATTGTAGAGACGCAATATTTTGCGTCTCTACGTCCTTTAATCGTGATCAGCGCCGATTCTTTTCTTGATCGCGTTTTCAATTCGTTCCAAAAGGGTGGCCTTGTGCGTTATCTTTTTCATTTTATCTTCGTATTCCTTTTGCTTTTCAGCCGGGTCAAACAACATAGAAGTGCACATGCAGTTTTTACGGCCTTTGCTCATCAGGATATCGTAATTAACGCAACTTTTGCAACCAGCCCAAAAATCTTCATCCTGGGTAAGTTCCGAATAGGTAACAGGTTCGTATCCAAGTTCTGAATTTATTTTCATTACCGCCAAACCTGTTGTTAGGCCAAATATTTTTGCCTCGGGATATTTTGTGCGGGAAAGTTGAAAAATACGTTCTTTAATCGCTTTGGCTAAGCCTGCTTTTCTGAAGTGTGGACTAACAATTAACCCGGAGTTGGCTACGAAATCACCATGACTCCAGGTTTCAATATAACAAAAACCGGCCCATGTGCCATCTTTATGAAAAGCAATTACCGCTTTTCCTTCGAGCATTTTATTGGCGACATATTCGGGCGAACGCTGGGCTATACCTGTTCCCCGTGCTTTTGCCGATTCGGCCATTTCATCGCATATATGGGCCGCAAAGTCAACATGTTGTGCTGATGCAACCAGTATATCAAAATCTTGTAGTATGGTCATTGATAGAAAAATTACCGTTAAATTATTTGCCGTTTAAGGCGTTAAATAATTAGATGATCTTTTGTTGAAGAAGTTTAATTAAACTCCGAATGGGTGTTAGTAGGATGGGAGTGCAGATCAAACCCGGGGCATGTACGGCCTTCGTCGTGACGGAGAAAATACAAAAACTGTTGAAACCAAAGCAGCGGCAACGGGAGCAAATATTGCTCTTATTGAGGGCTTGTATATGCTTTGTTGATTCATTTTTTTCAGGTGCTTTTGTTATTTTTTAATTTGGTGCAAATTATTGCATTAATTTTTATTTATGCAAGAAAAAAGTAAATTAGTTATTGGCAGGCTATTGATTAAGTTAGTAGTTTACTTTAAGATGAATATTTAGCCGCTAATCCGCAGCCGTTCATTGTTTATTCACAATATCAGCCAAAATCATCTCAGCATGTACTCGTGAGTTTTCAATAAACCACAAATGTGTATCCATGCCACCACAAACTACCCCTGCAAGATATAAACCAGGTAAATTGGTTTCCATCGTTTCCGGATTATAATGTGGGATCAATTTATCGTCAGATAAGGTTATTCCCAATTTTTTAAGGAATTCAAAATTCGGTTTATAGCCAGTCATCGCCATTACAAAGTCATTAGGGATGGTTACAAGGCCTTCGGGGGTATCGATATCCACCTCGTTGTTACGGATAGCTTTGAGGTGAGAGTTAAAATAAGCCTTAATGCTGCCTTCTTTTATCCGGTTAATGATATCGGGCCTAACCCAGTATTTAACGCGATGGCTGACTTCATCGCCGCGAATAACTAACGTTACATCCGCGCCTTTGCGGTAGGTTTCCAGCGCAACATCAATTGCCGAGTTACTTGAACCTACCACAACCACGTTTTGCATAGCATAAAAGTGCGGGTCTTTATAGTAATGTTTTACTTTGGGAAGATCTTCGCCGGGAATATCCAGATTTACCGCAATATCATAAAAACCTGTTGACAGGATTATCTTTTTAGCCTGGTAGGCTGTTTTATTTGTTGTTATCGTAAAAATATCACCGTCCTTTTTTACCCCAGTAACTTCTTCAAATAAGTTGATCGGCAAATGGTTTGAGGTGGTCACCCGCCTGTAATACTCCAGTGCCTCGGCACGGGTAGGTTTATTGCTAATAGTGACAAAAGGAATCCCGCCAATCTCCAGTTTTTCAGAGGTTGAAAAAAAGGTCATGGTAGATGGATAATTATATAGCGAATTAACCAGGCAGCCTTTTTCAACGATCAGAAAACTTAAGCCAGCTTTTTGAGCAGCAAGCCCGCAAGCTATGCCAATCGGGCCACCACCTATAATCAGGATATCAAGCATTAGTAAAAAATCAGGATTTTAAAGTAATCAAAATTAAGGGGTAAATTATAACCCCAACCAGGCTATACGTTAAATGTATTTGGTTCCGAATTGCTGTTTTACATCGGCAACTACCTTTTTTACATTTTGCTCCTGGTCGCGCGGACAAATCAATAAAGTATTATTTGATTCAACCACAATATAGTCATGCAAGCCTTGCAGTATCACCAGTTTTTCAGCCGGAACATTTACCATGCAATTTGATGAATCGTACATGATCACCTTTTCTGCAGGAATAACCGCGTTGCCAACATAGTCCTTTTCGGCAAGTTCATAGATTGAAGCCCATGTACCTAAATCACTCCAGCCAAATTCGGATGGGAGTACGTATACATTATCTGCCTTTTCCATTATTCCGTAGTCAATGGATATATTGGTGCATTGCATGTAAGCTTTGCCAATGTGCGCTTTTTCGTCGTCGGTATTATAAACTGGCCTTGCATCGGCAAATATTTCATTCATATCGGGAAGATACTGGCCAAACGCTTTCACAATTGCCTTTGCCGACCAAACAAAAATACCCGCGTTCCACAAAAAGTCGCCGCTTTGTAAAAATGTTTTGGCAATTTCAAGTGTTGGCTTTTCAGTAAAAGTCTTCACTTTATGAAAATCGTTTTTCATAGTATGGTCAGTGTACTGAATGTACCCGTAACCCGTATCCGGCCTCGACGGCTTTATACCCAAGGTAATCAAACAATCATTGCCTGTAGCTGCCTGTAATGATTTTTCGATAGCTGTTATAAAAGCGGTTTCGTCAAGTATTAAATGATCTGAAGGAGCTACCACAATAGCAGCATCAGGATTAAGACTTTCAATTTTAAACGAACCGTACGCTACACAAGGGGCAGTGTTACGCATAACTGGTTCGGTTAATATCTGGTGGTCGGCCATATCAGGCAGCTGACTTTTTACCAGCGTGGTATATATATCGTTCGTTACAACATAAATATTCTCTTTTGGGCAAATCTTCAAAAACCTGTCATAGGTATTTTGGATCAATGTTTTCCCGGTACCTAATATGTCAATAAATTGTTTTGGATGAGAGGTACGGCTTATGGGCCAAAAACGACTTCCAATTCCGCCTGCCATAATAATGGCATAGTAGTTTTTATTCATGCTGTTTTTAAACAATTTTAATTTGGCAAATGCGCGGCAAAATTGTACAATAATTTGTAATTTATGTATTAATTGAAATTAAATAAATTTTACCTCGTTTAACTGTTGTTTAAATGCATAAATAACCAAATTGTTTTTAAAATGAATAATCATTTTTATATAAAATTTTCAAGTAAATATACCGTTTATTGATAAAATTTTGTTACTTTAAACTTTTAATACAAAAAGAATACATACTATAATGATTGAAACAAAGAAGTCGCTTTTTGATAACCTCCAGAATTTTTTCGGATTCGACAATTTCAAGGGGGAGCAAGAAGCGATTATAACGAACATACTGTCGGGCAACGATACATTTGTGATAATGCCTACAGGTGGCGGAAAATCAATGTGTTATCAACTGCCGGCGTTGATGAGTGAAGGAACTGCGATAGTAATTTCACCGCTTATTGCATTAATGAAAAACCAGGTAGACCAACTGAGGGCTTTTGGTGGTTCTGATAGTATTGCACATTTTTTAAATTCATCACTTACAAAATCAGATATAACTAGGGTTAAGGAAGATGTTTTGGCTGGAAAAACCAAGCTGCTTTATGTAGCTCCGGAGTCGCTTACCAAGCAGGAAAATATTGATTTTCTACGCCTTAACCAGGTGTCATTCGTGGCGGTTGATGAGGCTCACTGTATATCAGAATGGGGCCATGATTTTCGCCCGGAATACCGCAAAATACGGCAAGTAATCAGTAATATAGGCGACAATATTCCAATTATCGCTTTGACCGCAACGGCTACTCCAAAAGTTCAGCAGGATATTCAAAAAAACCTGCAAATGAACAATGCTACAATTTATAAGTCATCATTTAACCGTTCAAACCTTTTTTACGAGGTGCGCGCCAAGCGGAACGTTATTAAAGAGATTGTAAAGTTTGTTAAGCAAAATCAAGGCAAATCGGGAATTATATATTGCCTGAGCCGCAAAAAGGTTGAAGAGGTGGCCGAAGCATTGAACCTTAATGGTGTAAAGGCATTACCATACCATGCAGGTTTGGATCCTAAAGTGCGCGCCGATACACAGGATAAATTTTTGATGGAGGATGTGGATGTTATTGTTGCAACCATAGCCTTTGGAATGGGTATTGATAAACCTGATGTGCGTTACGTGATACACCATGATGTGCCAAAGAGCATGGAAGGTTATTATCAGGAAACAGGCCGGGCCGGTCGTGATGGTGGCGAGGGTGTTTGCGTTGCTTTCTATTCCGAAAAAGATATTGACAAGCTTCAGAAGTTTATGAAGGACAAACCAGTCGCTGAAAGGGAGATTGGTACCCAGATATTAAAAGAAGTGATTGATTATGCCGAATCTTCAGTGTGCCGACGTAAACAATTGCTTCATTATTTTGGTGAAAACTTTAATGAAGCCGGCTGTAATAACATGTGCGATAATTGCTGTTCTCCCAAAGAACATTTTGACGGCGAGTTTCATCTGCATAAAGCCTTAAGCCTGATTAAGCAAATAGGTGAGAAATTTGATGATCATCATATTATCAGTATCCTTATTGGCGAAGAGAATGCACAGATAAAGAATTACGAGCATGATCTGCTTGATTTTTATGGATCAGGTAAGGAAGATGGCCGCAATTTATGGAACTCATTGTTAAGGCAAGCGCTATTGAATAATTTCCTTGCTAAAGACATTGATCAGTATGGTTTATTGCATTTAACAAAGGCCGGTAGTGCATTTATCGATAATCCATACAGTATAAGATTTGTGGTGAACAGACCGATTGAGGCCGCAGATGATGATGAGTCAGAAGACGGGCCAAAACAAGGTGGTGGCGCTTTGGATACAGAGTTGCTTCAGATGTTGAAGGATCTGCGTAAAAAACTGGCTAAACAAAAAGGATTGCCGCCGTTTGTGATATTTCAAGACCCTTCGCTGGAGGAGATGTGTACACATTATCCGGTTACTAATGATGAGTTAAAACAAATATCAGGTGTAGGAGCGGGGAAGGCCCTTAAATTCGGTAAGCCTTTTACTGATCTGATCCAGAAATACGTTGAAGATAATGATATTGACCGCCCTATTGATATGGTGATCAAAAGTGCCGCCAATAAATCAGCGCTTAAAGTTTTCATTATTCAAAATATCGATCGCCATTTGAACCTGGATGATATTGCCGCTTCGAAAGGACTTTCGTATGATGAAATTCTGAAAGAAGTGGAAACCATTGTTAACTCCGGTACAAAACTTAACCTGAATTATTATATCGACGAAGTTATTGATGAAGATAAACAGGAAGAGATATTTGACTATTTCCGTACGGCCGAGGTTGATTCAATAGATGAAGCATTAGCCGAATTAGGCAACGATGATTTTACCCGCGAAGAAGTGCAATTGATGAGGATTAAGTTCCTGTCAGAAATGGGAAATTAAAAAACATTAGGAAACGCATACATATTGCATCTCTATGCAATTTCTACAAGCCTTCGGAATCATTTCCGAAGGCTTTTTTTTTTAGATCGCGCTTAACTTATTATTCTTTCAGTCGCAAATGATCCTTAATTTGTCGTGTTTACACCCAATCGGTCGTTTTTTTTCAATGTAAATTTGTTTAAACCAATTGAAAAAAAACATGTCAGCAAAAAACGTATTATTAGCGCAATATGATCTGCATCACAGGCTGTTTAACAATGTTATTGATAATATCAGCGATATTGAGGCCAGCAAAAGTGTGTTCGCCCCCATGAATAATATTAAATGGCTGGCTGGTCATTTATTATGGGTACAAAGAAGCTATGCACAGATGGGTGGTACCAACGTAATGATACCCTGGGTTGATCATTTTGCATCAGGCCCCGGTGTTACCGAAGAAGACAGGAATGCCCCCAAAAGCGAAATGCCAGCATTAGCGGATATAAAAAATAAATGGAACGAGATTGCCCCGGCTATTAGAGCTGGTTTGGATAGTCTGCCCGATGCAGCTTTAGATACTGTAATTGAAGTTATACATCCATTTGATAATACCCTATCGGGCTTATGGGCGTTTATTAACCATCACCAGGCGTATACCATTGGTCAGATTGGTATTTTAAGAAGAGGGCTTGGCAAAGAAGCTTTGAAATACAATTAAATTATAGAATTGTCTACCATAGTTAAGCAGTTTTAAAATAGCTAAAAACTACAGTAAAAGCAACAAAAAAGGGTGAAAGCTAATGCCTTTACCCTTTAGATATGTGGTATGTTTTAATAATTAGTTTCCAGGCTCGTCAGATGGGGTACCTACAATCTTGTATACCTTAGCGCCTTTATTATCGGTTGTAACCTGGTAGTAATAATCATCAGGCGACACATAGAATATTTCGCCGTTAAGCTTTATTCTTCTCGAGTCCTGTGGCAACTCATCATACATGTCGCCAATTTGCGGTGCCTGTTGGGTTCCGTTTACAGCTGCGTTAGGATTGGTGCTGCCGTTGCCTGTATTTAACTGACCATCCTTACCTGCAATTACATAAGCAGTAGAGCCATCATCTTTTGTTATTTGTTGATAATAAACTCCATTAAGCTCATAGTACTGCTGACCGTCGATGCTTATTGGCTGGGCCTTTTCAGGCAACGTTGAAATCTCTGCACCTAATGGCGGGTCAACTACGGTATATTGACTGTTATTATATTGATAATAGAAGCCATCGCTGTAAAAGTATTGAGCATCGCCCCAATAAAATGGATAATAACCGTAAGGTAAATAGCCTATGCTAAAGCCAATGCGCGGCCAGTATAAACTTGCGTAAAAGCCACCGTTCCAGAAATAACCACCACGGTAACCCCAAAAACTACGACCACCCCAATAATGCGGTCCGTAATAGCCGTGACCATAGCCATAATGACCTCCATAGCCAACACGGCCACCATAACCAACACGACCTGCGTATCCTTGATGGCCAGTGTATCCACGGTAGCTACCATTTACGCCTACTCTGGTTGTTGCACCACGATAGCCTACGGAACTGCGTGTAACCGCCCCCGAGCGGCCAGAGCTAAATGAACGTGCTGATGTTGTACGATTTCCGCCGCTAAAACGCGCTGCGCCACCGCCACCGAAGTGTGCCGAGCCGCCGCCACCAAAATGGCTACCTCCTCCGCCGCCGAAGTGACCGCCTCCACCACCACCAAAATGGCCACCGCCACCGCCGCCATGATGTTGTGCATTAGCCGGAATAACTAAAAACAGACATAACAGTCCGCTTAGTGAAGTTAAAAACAAATATTTAATTGCACTTTTCATAATTTTTGATTTAAATAGCTTTTTTACCGGCTATTACATGATAGACTTGTATTTTTATTAACGGTTTAACGCAGATTTAACTTTTATTTGAACCTTGCTTTTGGATGACAGTTTTTACCTAAATTATGGGCGGTTGACTGATAAAATTGCTTAATTGTATATCTTAGCAACGCCTAATAGCCACAAGAAAAACTTGTTTATTAAATACATCAAAATGATAAAAGATACCAATGCCTTAAATCAGGTTGCCGAATTTCACACTACGTTTAAACATCCGGTTGTTGAAAAACCGGCTATTCCTTCAAAAGAAAGATGTGATCTACGCATTTCGCTTTTGGCCGAAGAATTAAAAGAACTGCAGCAAGCGGTTGATGATAACAATCTTATTGAAGTTGCCGACGCGTTATGCGATCTTCAATATGTACTTGCTGGTGCAATTTTAGAATTTGGCCTGGGCGAAAAATTCAAAGAACTATTTGATGAGGTTCACCGCTCAAACATGAGCAAAGCTTGTAAATCTGTTGAGGAAGCCAACCTTACTATCAATCATTACAAAAATACTGCCAACACCGAATCATACCACAAAGAAGCTGACGGGCTATACTTAGTTTACCGCACAGCGGACAATAAGACACTTAAATCTATTGGTTACTCACCGGCATCGCTGGGAACCATATTAGAAAAGTAAAGAATCAATAATACTGTTGCTCATTCGAACAGAACAAAGGAGCCCCCTTTTAACGAATTTCGTTAAAAGGGGCTCCCTCTGGTTATTCGGGCCGGTGATTTTAATAGATGTCTGTCAAACCTTTAAAAATGTTTTTTTCTGATACAGGTAATATAAAACCAACCATTTTACTAATACAAAGGTTATAGCCATCAACACGGCTCCATAAGGTTTTCCTGCAAGCTGCCCAAGCCACCCGAAAAGACTATCATTAGTATAAGGCCATTTAATTACATGACTCGAAACATAAATAAGAATCGAGTTCATACCGATAACCTTAAAGAAAAAGGCCCATTTTTTGTAACCCAGTACATCAATAATGTAATAAAACAGAGACATCAGCAATAAGCTGAGGCCACCTACATTGAGTACAAACGAGCTTGACCAAAGATTTTTGTTGATCGGGAAATCAAGATTCCATATTTGAGCCAATACCAGGAAAATTACACCAAACATGGCTAATCTTAACGCTTTAACATTTTGTGTTAAATCTTTTCTTTTTAATAAAGTACCTGCCAGTATCCCTAATATGCCTGTACTAATAGCCGGTATGGTTGAAAACAAGCCCTCCGGATCGTGCATGCTTATTTTCGTATTGGGATAGGGTACATATAACCGACCCGGCAATATGATACGGTCCATATAGGATGCAAAATTACCCTGCGGAGTGAGGTCGCCAGGATGAAATCCTGGAGCCGATGTGAATTTGAGCAATAAATAGTATCCCACAATAAAAAACCAAAACCAAAAAATTTGCGCCCATTCCTTTGCATACAGGTAAATGATATTGGCTACCATGTAAGCAATGCCAATGCGGCCCAGTACACTCGCGAACCTAATATCAGCTATGGGTTGAATTTTTAAGCCATTGTTTACCCATAAGCCTAAAAGTATAAGTATTAAGGTTCGTTTAACTACTCTTAATAACAGTTGCCCGCGGCTTTTGCCTTTCTCGAACTCCCGGCCAACAGAAAATGGAGTAGATACACCGGCCATAAATAGGAATAATGGGAATATAAGGTCGTATACATGAAACCCGTTCCAATCGGGATGAGTGAATTGAAGTGAAAGTGCATTCCAAAAAGGCGAGTGGGTTGCACTTGCCATGGTATGAAAAATCTCTTCAGCTCCTATTATCCAAAACATATCAAACCCGCGAAGGGCATCTAGTGAATACAGTCGGGTAGTAGTAACATCAAAATCGTCCGATACTTGCGCAGTTTTTGCGGTTTTTGCCATTAGTTTAATTATCAGGTTATAATTGTATCCGAAAGATAAAGCAATAAAGTTATATTACCAAAGCGTAGAAAGTAACAAGTTTATTGTTTGGCTTAACGTATGCAGTGTCAATAATTCGTTCAGAAAGTATTTAACCGATTATAGGATCGGGATGTTAAAAATGGTAAGAGAATACCGTTAAAAGTTAAATAAGCTTTTAATTTGTTGAGTAAGGCCTAAATATTTATCTTGTTGACCTAAATAATTCATAAACAAAAGGTTGAAAAAACTTGAACTATTAGATGCTCTAAGGGGCTTCGCAAGTATATATATAGCTATTAGTCACTGGATTTACGATTTAAATTTGCCAACAGCTGTTAAAGTATTTTTCAGATTTGGCCAGGAGGCAGTAATCGTGTTTTTTATCTTATCGGGTTTTGTTATTTGTTATTCCTACAATAAAAGCGACGACAAATCATTAAGAACGTTTTATATTAAGCGGTTCAGGCGTATTTATTTCCCTCTTTTTTGTTCTTTTATTATTTCAATTGTCGTTTGCCGTTTTGTTTTTTCATACAAGGAGCTCATAGGAAATATTTTAATGCTTCAAGATTTTTCTACAGCAAAACCCGGCGCAATCGTTCCGTCCTTTTTGGGGAATAGCCCTCTATGGTCGTTGTCTTACGAATGGATATTTTATATGATCTTTCCTTTTATATTCCCTATTGTTAAATTTAACAAAAACAGGTGTCATATTATCGGTCTGTTTTCTGTTTTAAATCTTATAATTTATATACTCTTCCCAAACCACATATTTTTAGTTTTCTCTTACTTTTTAATCTGGTGGACGGGTTTGGAGCTGTGTGAGCATTTCTTATATCAAACAAAACTTCAGCATAAAACACTAATATCTTACTACCTGGTAATTTTATTAATCTTGGGCTTTACCTGTTTCATTCAATACAGAACTCATAAAATAATCGAGCCTGGCATGTACCCTTATTTATTATTCAGGCACTTTGTTTTTGCTTTTATATGTTTGATAATGACGATATATTTTACTTCATTTACGAAAAAGCTAATCGGTATAATCAAGCCATTTAGTGCTCTTGCCCCAATCTCTTACGGTATATATATTATTCACTATCCAATTTTAGTTCAGGCTTCTTTTGGTGTTTCTCCAATTATTGCGGTTATCATAAAAATATTACTATTATTTGGGCTGGCTTATCTTATAGAAATTGTGTTACAACCTAAAGTCAATAAGTTAATAAATTAAGGCAGGTAATTGCTGTTATTATTATATTGCCCAGATAATAAATAAAGCATGAAAAAAGGATCTTTTGTAATCTTAGCTATTGTCATACTAATAAGTCAATCTGCATTTTTGGTTAAACAACCATCAATAAAAAAGGGATCAGAGATTGAAAAAGCTGCTGAAAAAGTACTAAAGAAACAAATTTTAGCGGAAGCAGCTTGGGCCATGAAACAGGAGCCAATTACCATTACTGCTTCCTTTTGTAATAGGAGTGCGGGAGGTAAACATGATTTTTTTTCGGAAGCTGATTATTTTTGGCCCGATCCTCAAAACCCGGATGGGCCTTATATTAACAGAGATGGTTTAACCAATCCCAATAACTTTGTTGAACATCGAAAGTTGATGATCCGTTTTAGTAAGATCATCGGTGCATTGGCATCTGCCTATAAAATAACCGGCGACGAAAAATACGTTAAGCAAGCCGTTATACACCTTAAAGCCTGGTTCATCAATTCTGAAACACTGATGACCCCGAACCTGTTATATGCACAGGCTGTAAAGGGCAAATTTACGGGTCGCAACTACGGCATCATTGATACCATCCATTTAATGGAGGTAGCACAAGGCATCATTGTAATGGAAGATGCAGAGGCACTTGACCCACAAACAACCGACGGCTTAAAGAAATGGTTTGCAGCCTATACCGACTGGCTTATGACCAGTAAGCCGGGCATTGAGGAAAAATTAGTCAAAAATAATCACGCTACGTGCTGGGCTATGCAAGTCGCGTCGTTTGCTAAACTTTGCAATAACCAACCGGTACTTGATTCATTAAGGATAAGGTACAAAACTGTTTTGTTGCCCAACCAAATGGCTACTGATGGAAGTTTCCCCTTAGAAATGTCGCGTACAAAGCCTTATGGGTATTCGATTTTTAATTTAGATGCCATGGTCACGTTATGCCAGATCTTATCTACCCCAAAAGATAATTTATGGGATTTTGAAACACCCGATGGTAAATCAATAAAAAAAGGAATAAGTTATCTTTATCCGTTTATAGCCGATAAAAGTAAATGGACTTTAAAGCCTGATGTAATGTATTGGGAAAATTGGCCGATTGCGCAGCCATTCCTGTTGTTTGGGGCTAATACCTACAATGAAAAGGACTGGTTTTTAACATGGGAAAAACTTGATCATAATCCTCAGGTTGAAGAAGTAATCAGAAATTTACCGATCCGGCATCCTTTGATCTGGTTGTAGCAGTTTGGTTAAAGTAAGAACCGCAAATACGATGAATTGAAGTCATCATATTTGCGGTCATTGTCGTGCCGTTTACTTTATCAAAGGCAAATTACCAACTGAAAAAACTATTTATTACAAACTGGAGTTATTCCCCTCTCTTCAATCCAAATTTTTCAATTTTGCTGTACAAGTGGCTGCGCTGGATATCAATGTCATCGGCAGTTTTTGACACATTCCAATTGTTTTTTTCGAGTTTAAACTTGATGTATTCGCGTTCGGCAAAATCTTTGTATTCCTGGAAGTTGGTAAACTGGTCAAAATCTGTTTGTGGTGCGGCGCTGCCATTAGTAATAGATGAAGGCGAAGAAGGGTTGGCGAAAGCCCTCACGTCACCATCGGTAATGGTTTTATCACTCAATATAATCAGGCGTTCTACCATATTGCGCAGTTCGCGGATGTTACCAGTCCATGGCAATGCTTTAAGGGCTTCAAGAGCAGCATCCGAAATCTTTTTAACAGGCATTCCATAATCATTACAAATCTCATCTAAAAAGCTTTGCGTAAGCAGTATAATATCCTCTTTGCGGTCGGTTAGAGGCGGTACGTGAATTAAGATAACACTGAGGCGGTGGTAAAGGTCCATACGGAAATTACCGGCTTCAATTTCTTTCAATAAGTCCTTGTTAGTCGCAGCAACTACCCGAACATCTACTTCAATTTCTTTTTCGCCACCCACACGGGTTATTTTATTTTCCTGTAGTGCACGCAGTACTTTAGCTTGTGTAGGCTGACTCATATCGCCAATTTCGTCCAAAAATAAGGTTCCGCCGTTAGCTGATTCAAATTTGCCTATCCGTTGTTTTATAGCAGAAGTAAATGACCCTTTTTCGTGTCCAAATAATTCGCTTTCTATTAGTTCAGATGGTATGGCAGCGCAGTTAACCTCTATTAACGGTGCATTTGAACGATGTGATTTTTCGTGCAGCCAGCGCGCAACCAATTCTTTACCGCTACCGTTGGCACCAGTAACCAGTACCCTTGCATCTGTTGGTGCTACGCGGTCAATGGTCTCTTTAATTTTTTGGATAGCCTGTGATTCACCTAAAATAGCGCGCACTTTTGAAACACGGCGTTTTAATACTTTGGCCTCAGTAACAAGGCTTCCTCTATCGAGCGCGTTACGAACGGTAATCAGCAGGCGGTTAAGATCAGGCGGTTTGGAGATAAAATCGAATGCTCCTTTTTTACTGGCCTCGATAGCTGTTTCTACGGTTCCGTGGCCGGATATCATGATAAACGGAAGATCGGGTTTGATAAAAAGACCTTCAGTAAGCACTTCCATGCCGTCCATGCGGTTCATTTTAATGTCGCAAAGAACAAGGTCATAATCATTCTTTTTGATCATTTGTAAACCATCAATCCCGTTGTCGATGTCTTCAACAATATAATCTTCGTATTCTAAGATTTCGCGAAGTGTGCTTCGAATCGCCCGTTCATCGTCAATGATTAAAATTTTTGCCATTTTTATTTTTCTATAGGTAGTATATGATTTTGCTAATATATATAATTGTATAGAAAAACAAACACTTTTTTTTAACTTGATTAAGTCAGCAGATGATCGGGTGAATCAGTACAAATATTGATAATGAACGGCTTAATGATTTTACACCGATTTTAAAACCCGCTTATTCGCCTGATGCAATTGAAGTGGAATGACGTGAGTAGGTCAAAAAATAACCCCTTCCATTTTATTGAAAGGGGTATATCAGCAGCAAATCTGTAAGCCGGGTTCTGTTTCATTCCGATTAAAACCGGGATGATCTCTATCATTAATCTGGCCCTGCCATTGCTAACAGGTTCAATCAACCTACCCATCCTGACGATCCATCGGCTGATGGATACGGAAGCGAGCAGCTTCACTTTCAGAACCTATTTGGTTTTTCAACTCCTGAGGTTTACCGCGATCCCGATTACCCGGAAAAGCCGTGAGCTCTTACCTCACGTTTTCACCCTTACCCGCCATTGCTGGCAGGCGGTTTATTTTCTGTGGCACTTGCTGTCACCGGCTGCCGGTGCCTTCCCGTTAGGAAGCAGGATGCTCTGTGTTGCCCGGACTTTCCTCTCCCGGACGTGGCCGGAAGCGATAGAACGTTTTGCAGGCGTAAAGATAGGGATTTTTAGTTCATAGGTGATGGTTCATAGATCATGATTTAGCTGGGAATTTGCTTTTCGACTATGAACCATCAACCACGAACTATTGGCATTTCGCCAAATCAACATTAACTTCATTCGAAGACATGATGCCGGTTTTATTGCCGAAAGAGTTGGTTACGTATGTTAATACCATAGCAATATCGATTGGCCCAAGATCATTAGCGGGCATTTGTCCCTCAAACAATCTGCTGCCGATGGTGAGCTTTCCTTTTAAACCATATTTAACGGAACAAGGCAATTGAGCTCTGTATGTTTTTAGATAAGCGCCGTCATTTAAAGGTGGAATCAACCCCAGCAAGCCTTCGCCATTAGCGCCATGGCAGTTTTGGCAATGTGTACGGTATATTAAGCTGCCTGCGGCATAATAACGGTTAAATTCTACAGCTTCTTCACTCTGGCACGATGCCATCATTATGACGATGATCGCCAGGAATCCTAAAAAAACAATGAATTTTGATTTCATTAATTAGTGGAGGCTGTATCTGCTTTCAGCGTTTTAATATCGTTAATTAACTGCGCTACTTGTTGCGGATTGGTACCATCGTATGAACCGCGAACGCGTTCTTTTTTATCAACCAAAACAAAATACCCCTGGTGTACATAACCACCGACAACGGTACTATCGCTGCTAACTGAAACCAGGTAACTCTTTTCGGCAAGTTTGTAGGTATCGTCTTTTTTCCCCTGTAAAAACCACCAGATATTACCCGTTACACCCAGTTTACCAGCGTATTTTTTCAGCACAGCAACGCTATCATATTTTGGGTCGATGGTATAGGACAAAATTTTAAAATCGTTGTCGTTTTTAAAGGCGTTGTAAACGCTAAGCATATTGCGCTGCATTACTGGACAAATTGACGGGCAACTGGTGAAAAAGAAATCGGCCACGTATATTTTACCTGAAAGGTTTTTATCACTTATGCTATCGCCGTATTGGTTCACGTATTTAAACGGAGGGACACTTTGGTAAATGGTATCTGTTACCGTTTGCCCGTTCACCACTTTAGTAACCGCCTGCCTGTTGCCATATATGGGCAATGTTTTTTTATCACTATTAGATTTGCAGGCCGACCATAAAATAACAATTGTAGCTATACCAATCAACTTCTTCATTTCATTTTTATTTTTGATAGATATTTGCTCGATTCGGCAACAACCTGGTTGAGCTGTGTATCAATAGCCATTATTTGTTTCTTCTGTTCATTCATGTATTTAACAGCATCATCATGCGTTTTTTTGCTTTGATCGGGTTCAAAATCGTGCATCCATTTGTCCATAACACTGTCAGCAACGGCTAACTTTACAGATATTATTTTTGCAGAGTCATTTCCGCGAAGTTTTCCCTGTTTAAGCAGGGTATCAATCTGCATTTTATTCTTTGTGAGCTGCTCATCATTGGCCATCACCTTGTCATGGGTCTTGAGTATATCATCAAGAATAGCCTTTTCGTCAGCGTTTTTTCCGGCACATCCGGATAGTATCATTCCGGCAAGTATTATAGTGTATATTTTATTCATGTTTTTTAGTAGTGACCGCAAATATTGCAAATAATGAGCAAGTATATTAAGCTTTTAGTTGTCTTAAATAAAAAATATAGTCTGTATAAGGTAAATTTTCTATTCCGGCTGCAATTAAGTGTTGCCCTGCCTGCGCCCGGTGATGCGTACCATGGTTAATAGCATGCCCCAGTATATCAATTAATTTATTTTCAAAAGCATCTCCCTTAGAATTTTTGTAATAAATTACCTGTTCAAAATCACCTGGTTTTAAGTCATCCAGATAGCCTAACCAATTGTTGCTGTTTTGTGCAATTAAATCCGCAAAAGTATTTGATTGCCAGTTGGGCCACAATTCAATACCGGTAGCGGATAAACCCCTACAGCGGTTAAGCCAAACTTGCTGTGCTGCTAATAAGTGAGCCATTAGTTTTACAGGTTTTTCAGGGCTGTTTGTTTTGATGATTAAATCAAGTATGATATCGTTGGCGTAGCGGTCGTAATCAAACAAACGGGAGAAGTAAGCTTTCATTCAATAAAAATAATAATTAAATAAATAATATGATAATGAACCAATTAACTATAATGTTGTTAACAATAATATAATATAACTAAAACGATAAGCTTATACTAATGAATTACTTTAGCTATAAGTTAAAACGCTTTACCATGAAATTCATTATCAATTTTACAAAGTTTGTAGTCAACTTTAAAGAATGGTTGATTTTAAGAAGTATGAGATCTTCTTTTATCCACTAAGTAGGTTTTATTTATAAAAACCTCGTTTATAAAAATATATTGCAACATTTGGGCGTTATTTAGCTCAATTAATGGAACCTGCTATTCAGAATATAAAATTCAATAAAAAACTTTTTGGGAACGATTTTGCCTGGGGCGTTTCAACCGCCGCTTTCCAGGTGGAAGGGGCATGTGATATTGATGGCAAGGGCCAATCAATCTGGGATGTTTTTTCCAACAAGAAAGGAAAAATTCTTAATGGCGACAGCGCGAGCATCGCCTGCGATTTTTACAATCAATATCAAAAAGATATTGATTTGATCAAACAGCTCAATATCCCCAATTTTAGATTTTCAATTTCTTGGACAAGAATCTTCCCCGAAGGGACAGGCGAGATAAATGCTGAAGGAATTGCCTATTACAATCGTGTTATTGATTACTGCCTTGAACAGGATATAACGCCCTGGATAACCCTTTATCATTGGGACTTACCACAAGAACTTGAGCTAAAAGGGGGGTGGACAAACCGCGATATTATAGAGTGGTTTACAGAGTTTGTCACGGTTTGCATTCAAAATTTTGGCGACAGGGTAAAAAATTGGATGATAATGAACGAACCCGCTGTATTTATAGGCGCAGGCTATTTCTTAGGCATCCATGCTCCGGGCCGAACCGGGCTCAAGAACTTTTTACCTGCTATACATCATGTTGTATTGAGTATGGTTGCAGGTGCTAAAACAGTGCGTCAATTACTGCCGTTGGCCCAAATAGGTACTACATTTTCGTGTTCGTTTATTGAGCCCTATTCCGGCAAGCCTAAAGATATCAATGCTGCCAAACGTGCCGATGCTTTAATTAACCGCTTATTTATTGAACCCATTTTAGGGTTAGGTTACCCGGTAAATGACGTTCCGGTGTTAAAAGGGATCGAAAAATTCTACAAAGAAGGGGACGAAGATAATCTGAAGTTTGATTTTGATTTTATCGGAATTCAAAATTACACACGTGAAATTGTTAAATATTCGTTTTTTACGCCCTATATCAGTGCACGTTTAGTAAAAGCCCAGAACCGGGGAGTAGAGCTAACCGAAATGAAATGGGAGGTTTATCCGCAGGCCATTTATCAAATGATAAAGAAATTCAACGCTTATCCGCAGATAAAAAAGCTATACATAACCGAAAACGGCGTAGCATTTAAAGATCAATTGATTGATAATAAAATCGATGACCCAAAACGTATTGAATACCTGAACACTCATTTGCAGCAGGTGTTAAATGCTAAAAACGATGGCTTTAAAGTTGATGGCTATTTTGTTTGGACACTTACCGACAATTTTGAATGGGCGGAAGGCTATCATCCCTGTTTTGGATTAATTCACATCGATTTTAAAACACAACAACGCACCATAAAATCATCCGGGCATTGGTATGCCGATTTCCTGTCGGATTCGTAACACATTGTTCATAGCCCATGCAGCTGCTATGAACAATTAACGATGAACTAAACTATTTAAAAGCCTCTTCACCGGTGATATCCATTCCGGTTATAAGCAAATGGATATCATGTGTGCCTTCGTAAGTAATTACCGATTCCAAATTCATCATGTGCCGCATTATAGGGTATTCGCCGGTAATTCCCATACCGCCAAGGATCTGACGAGCTTCTCGGGCGATGGTTATTGCCGTAATAACACTATTGCGCTTAGCCATTGAAATTTGAGCAGGAGTGGCCCTGTTCTCATTTTTTAGCATACCCAAACGCCAAACAAGCAATTGACCTTTGGTGATTTCGGTTATCATTTCGGCAAGTTTTTTTTGCTGTAGCTGAAATGCGGCTATCGGTTTACCAAATTGTTTACGCTCCTTAGCATATCTTAAAGCGGTATCATAACAGTCCATTGCGGAGCCAAGCGCACCCCAGGCAATGCCATAGCGAGCCTGGTTAAGGCAGCCCAGCGGCCCTTTTAAACCTGACGCATTAGGTAGCAAGTTTTCTTTAGGCACTTTTACATTATCAAATACCAGTTCGCCGGTTGCCGACGCCCGCAACGACCATTTGTTATGTGTTTCCGGCGTGGTGAAGCCTGCCATGCCGCGTTCAACGATCAATCCTTTTATTTTGCCGGTTTCGTCTTTTGCCCAAACAATGGCTATATCTGCAAAAGGAGAGTTGGAGATCCACATTTTGGCGCCATTTAACAGGTAATGATCGCCGGCATCTTTAAAATTAGTGATCATTCCACCCGGGTCAGAACCATGATCGGGCTCGGTAAGGCCAAAGCAGCCCATTAGTTCGCCGGTAGCAAGTTTAGGTAGATATTTTCTCTTTTGTTCTTCGGAGCCATAAGCATAAATCGGGTACATCACCAGTGAGCCCTGTACCGAAGCCGTGGATCTAATGCCAGAGTCACCCCGTTCAATTTCCTGCATAATAATGCCATACGACATATAGTCAAGCCCTGCACCACCATATTCTACCGGAATAGTTGGGCCAAATGCGCCAATTTCGCCAAGCCCTTTGATTAATTGTTTCGGAAACTCTGCCCGTTGCGCATAATCTTCAATAATAGGGCTTACTTCTTTTTTCACCCAATCTCTCACACTTGCACGTATCAGCTTATGCTCATCGGTAAGCAATTCATCAATTTGATAATAATCTGGTGATTCAAAAAGATCTTTTTTAGGCATATTAATTTGATTGGTTGGTAAAGATAGGGGGAATTTCGGATTTTGGAATTAAGAGATTTTTATATTGAAAACTTCCTGTTTAATATCATATATTTTACGTCCGCAATGTAAATAAATCCTAAATTGAATATCCGAAATCCGAATTCAAGAAGTACTTTTGACACATGATCACCATATCTATACACGGCGCCGAGTTTTTTGCTTATCACGGCTTTTATCCCGAAGAGCAAAAATTGGGAAACAGGTTTATTGTGGACGTTGAAGTTGGCTTTACTCCGCTTGAAAATTTAAAACACGATAAAATTAGCAACACTGTTGATTACGAGCAGCTTTATAAAATCATTACCGAACAAATGAAACAAACCATGAAGCTGATTGAGACCGTTGCCCAGGCAATTGCCGATCAGATAAAAAATCAATTTCCTTTTGTTTCTAACATTTGGGTTTCTATCAAAAAACTAAACCCGCCGTTTAATGGTAAGGTTGACTATTCGAGTATCGTAATAAGCATCTGAAATTACAATAAACAGATTTTATGAATTTTGCAGATCAGAATCAGAAAAATCAATAAAATCCGACAAATCCCGGTTCAGACAAAAACAATAGACCATGTCTTTCAACAAAATAACCCCTGATATACTCACAGCTATCACATCAATAGTAGGAGTGGGTGCTGTAATAACTAACCACGATGGCTTGGAAAAATATAGCCATGATGAAACCGAAGACTTGCATTATTATCCAGAAGTTGTAGCCAAGCCAAAAACAACGCAAGAGGTTTCGGCCTTAATGCAGCTTTGCAATGAAAATTTGATCCCGGTAACCCCGCGCGGGGCCGGTACAGGTTTAAGTGGTGGTGCTTTGCCCGTAATGGGCGGTTTATTAATAGCAATGGAGCGTTTTAACCAGGTGCTGGACATAGATGAGGAAAACCTGCAAGCTACAGTTGAACCAGGCGTAATCACCGAAGAGTTTATGAATCGGGTAGCCGAAAAAGGACTGTTATACCCGGTTGATCCGGCAAGTAAAGGGAGCTGTTTTATAGGCGGCAATGTTTCGCACGGTTCAGGCGGTCCAAGAGTGGTTAAATATGGCACCATAAGGGAATATATTTTAAACCTAGAAGTGGTATTGCCATCAGGTGAAATTATATGGACAGGTGCCAATACGCTAAAATATGCTTCGGGTTATAACTTAACGCAGCTGATGATAGGGTCTGAAGGTACTTTGGGCATTGTTACCAAAATAGTTGTAAAGCTTATCCCCAGGCCAACGCTTGATGCTTTATTGCTGGCCTCGTTTGCCTCAAATGAAGCGGCTTGTTTAGCTGTATCTGCCATATTCAGGGCTGGCATTGTTCCTTCGGCACTTGAATTTATGGAACGCAGGGGAGTGGAGTGGGTAATTGAAAAGGATGGTTTGGCATTCGATTTAAAAGATGGGGTGCAGGCATTTTTATTAATAGAAGTGGATGGTAATAACCAGGATGTGATTTTTAGCGATTGCGAAAAAATAAACCAGGTTTTAGAGGAATTTGATTGTAAAGATGTGCTGTTTGCCGATACATCGGCGCAAAAAGAAGAGTTATGGCGCATGCGTCGTACCATGTCGGTATCGGTAAAATCAAATTCTGTTTACAAAGAAGAAGATACCGTTGTGCCGCGTGCAAACCTGCCTCAGCTTATCAAAGGGATTAAAGAAACAGGTGCCAAGTATGGCTTTGAGTCAGTTTGCTATGGCCACGCTGGCGATGGAAACCTGCATGTAAACATTATAAAAGGCCAGATGAGTGACGACGACTGGAACAATCGTTTAAAAGATGGCATCCGTGAGATATTTAAACTCACTGTTTCTTTGGGGGGGACGCTTTCGGGCGAGCATGGCATCGGCCTGGTACAAAAAGGTTATATGCCTATCAAATATTCTGACGTGCATTTTCAGCTATGGCGCGGTATAAAAAAGGTGTTCGATAAAAATGGAATATTAAATCCGGGTAAAATATTCTAAAACTTTAAAACTTAAATTCTACATTTAGATAATCACTAATTCAGCAATTCACTAATTGAACGATGTCTTCATTAGAATTTAATATTACAAACCCTGATCTGATTAAAGTAGCGTTAGGCGTTTTATGCGGAGGCTTGCTAGGACTTGAGCGACAGTATAAAAACAAAACGGCAGGTTTCCGTACTTTAATTCTCATCTGCCTTGGCTCAACCATATTTACAATGGTAGCGCAGCATGCCGGGCAAGTTGCCAATTTAAATATAGTAACTGGTGTGGGTTTTATTGGTGCGGGCGTTATTTTTAAGGATAATATTAACGTCAGTGGCTTAACCACAGCCGCTGTTATCTGGATTTCGGCGGCTATTGGTATGGCAGCAGGCTCTGGCAATTATATGCTTGCCATAATATCTACATTGGTTACCCTGATTGTGTTGCTGCTATTTAACCTGCTCGAAAGATATATCGATAAAGTACACCGTGATAAGCTATTTGTAATTGTATTCACAAATTCCGATTATGAGAACCTGGAGCCTGTTGAGCAAGTTATAAATACCTTCGCTTTAAAATCACGAATTGTTCAGATCACCAAAAAAGACGGTTGCTTACAAGTGGCTATAATGATTACCGGGCACAGAGATAGCATAAGACAAATGGACGAAAAGCTTTTGCAAATGCAGGAAGTGAAATCGTTTTAAAAGATTGTCTGAACCGGGATTAAAGGATCTAATGGATTTCGAGATAAAAGAGCGCAGTCAACTATTCACCCAATAAACCTCATCAACCCAATCATCCAACTAATTAGTATTCAATATCAAGCCTGGCTCGTCATATTCAATTAAGCGATGTCTTTGTTTGGATGGTATTGGAATTGATTTATTTGCCGAATAATCATAGCTGATACAAACCGTTTTACCGGTTGTACAAATTTCTTCGCCATTAGCAGTTTTTTTAACCAAAATGTGCATTACATCAAAACTGCTATTGCCTATGCGGGTGGTACGCACATAGCATATTATCTCATCTTCAAGTATAATGGGTTTTAGATAAGTTACCTCTGAGCGGCCAACGATAACACCGTTTTCACGCAGGTTCCAATGAATTACTTCCCTGAAATAATTTAGGCGGGCTACTTCAAAGTAGGTTAAATAAATAGCATTGTTTACGTGCCCAACGGCATCGATATCCGAAAACCGGATGCTGATGGGGGTTTTATATTTGTAATCTGATAGTTTTTCAGCCATTGTGTGTCATTTTGTCCGTTAAAAATAAAACAAACGGACATTTTGTCTGCGTGATAGTCTCTTTTTACTGTTGGTATAACTGTTGACTAACACTCTGCGAAGATAAATAAAAGTAAAACTTTAGGAGGATATAAAAAAATGACTTTAGTAAAATTTGCAAACGGACAAAAAAATCACGCAGTTAACCCATTCTTTAGCGATGTATTCGATTCGATATTGAACGACACATTTTTAAGCGACAAATTAGCAAGCCGTGCGCCTGCAGTAAACATTGCCGAAACTGAAAATGAATTTCATATTGAATTGGCAGTACCAGGCTTAAAGAAAGAAGATTTTAAAATCGGCCTCGATAAAAACGTATTAACCGTTTCGGCTGATAAGAAAACAGAAAACGTTGAAGAAGGTAAAAAATTCAGCAAACGCGAATATAGCTATAACTCGTTCACAAGGTCATTTACCTTGCCTGAAATTGCCGATTACACTAAAATTGAAGCTGAATATACCGATGGTATTTTAAAGCTTAATGTTGCTAAAAAAGAAGAAGCTAAATTTCAATCAAGAGAAATAGCTATAAAATAATTGAAGTCGGAAAGTCTAAAAGAAAGATTCGGCAAAGAGTCCGAAATCAAACTTCCGAAATCGAAAGAGTGTTTTCATAATAAGTTGGTTTAGTTTAGAAAAGCCGTTCTGTGAGGAACGGCTTTTCCTATTTTAAATGTTCAAAAAAAAATCGAAATCGAATATCCGACCTCCGAAATCAATCAATCCCTCATATTAATATACTGCAATGGCTGTCCAAAATCATCGCTGCGGCAAAGGCTGATAACGGCTTGCAGATCATCAATTTTTTTACCCTGTACGCGCACCTGGTCATCCATAATAGATGCCTGCACTTTTAAACCGCTGTCTTTTATTTTTTTTACGATCTTTTTGGCGGCTTCCTTATCAATGCCCTCTTTTATTTTTATTTCTTTACGAATCATATTGCCCGATGCGTATTCCTCTTTTCCAAAATCAAGCGCATTAGGGTCAAGATGCTGCTTAACCATCCGGCCTATAATTGAATCCTGTATAGCTTTTAAACGCATTTCGTTTTCAGTAACTACGGTTAGCGTATTGGTTTTTTTATCCAAATCAATAGTACTGTTAGTGCCGTTAAAATCGTACCGGTTCAATATTTCTTTTTTGGCAGTATTAATAGCGTTATCAAGCGTTTGCCCGTCAATTTTGCTTACAATATCAAATGTTGGCATAATGGTGGTTTTATTGGGTGAAGTGCAAAATTAGTTAAATAGTTGGTTAGGTTGACTTATGTTGATTAACTTAAAGGAAGTTTTAATGAATCAACGGCAAACTCAAGGTCCCAAAATCCGTAAAAGCCCAAACCCTATTATTAAAATAACAACAAAAACACATTAATATACCAATGTGTTAATATTAAGTTAACAATTAAATAAGCAGCTTTGTAAACAAGGCTGAAAAGCCTGTCTTTTATATGGATAATAAAAACGTACCCTTAATTAACCGTGAAATTAGTTGGTTATATTTTAATGACCGGGTTTTGCAGGAAGCTGCCGATCCATCTGTTCCATTAATTGACAGGATAAAGTTTTTAGCCATATTTTCGTCTAATCTTGATGAATTTTACCGGGTCCGGGTAGCCACGCTTAGTCGCTTGGCAAACCTTAACGAAAAAGCTAAGGAAATTTTAGGATATAATCCCAAAAAGATCCTTAACCAGATAAAAAACATAGTAGTAAGGCAGGAGCGTAAGTTTAACAACTTGTATGAGAACATCATTGTAAAGCAACTTGCCGAAGAAAAGATCTTTATTCTTAACGATACACAGCTTAATGTAAGCAGGGGCGATTTCGTGAAGCATTATTTCAGGGAAAAGCTATTGGCTACTCTTGTCCCTATTATGCTTGATGATGCGCTGCCGTTGCCTGAATTAAGGGACCGTGCTATTTACTTTTTTGTAAAATTAACCCAAAAGAAAAAATCACGACTGGCATTAATTGAATTTCCCGATTCTCTTTCCCGGTTTGTTGTTTTGCCCGAAACCAATAACCTGAAGTTTATTATTCTGTTGGATGATATCATCCGGTACAGTTTGGAGGATATATTTTTCATTTTTGAGCACGATACTGTTGAAGCTTACTCCATACAGCTCACTCGCGATGCGGAGCTTGATCTTGACAAGGAAGTAAGCGGAAAATTTATAGATGCCTTATCGAAGAGCTTGCAAAAGCGTCGCAAAGGCAAGCCGATGCGTTTGTTGTACGACTCGGAAATGCCTTTGGATATGCTCAAATACCTGGTTGGTAAAATGGGTTTACATGGCGAAAGTTTGATCCCCGGCAACCGTTACCACAATTTCAAAAATTTTATTGCCTTTCCAAACGTAGGCAGGCACGAACTGGAATACGAAAAAAACATTCCTTTGCCGGTTGAAGGTTTGTCGTTCGGTAAAAGTCTGATGGGGATGATCGCCAAAAAAGATTACCTTATTAGTACGCCTTATCAATCTTATGACTATGTGATCCATTTCTTACGCGAGGCGGCTATCGACCCAAAAGTTAAAGAGATTAGCATAGCAGTTTACCGCCTGGCCGAAAATTCAAGAGTAATGCACGCCTTGATGAACGCTGCAAAAAACGGGAAGAAAGTAACCTGCCTGGTTGAACTAAGGGCCCGTTTTGATGAGCAAAATAATATCTCATGGAGTCGCAGACTGGAAGAAGAGGGCGTTAACGTTTTATATGGTATTGAGGGGTACAAGGTTCACTCCAAGATCTGTTTGGTTTCGAGACTCGAAAAAGGGAAATTAGCCTATTACGGCTGTTTATCAACTGGCAATTTTAACGAGAAAACAGCACAGTTATATGCTGATCATACTTTGCTTACCGCAGATAGACGGCTGACTGAAGATATGGTAAACATTTTTAAAGCGCTCAACAAAAACCAGTTGCCTAAAGGACTAAAAAGCTTAATTGTGTCGCCTATTGATTCACGTCCGGCTATTTATAAACTTATTGATAATGAAATAAAACATGCTAAAGCCGGCAAAAAGGCTTACATGATTTTAAAAATGAACAGCCTTGCAGATGAACAGTTAATTGAAAAATTATACCAGGCTAGCAACGCAGGTGTTAAAATTACGATGATAATAAGAGGAATGTGCTGCCTTATTGCCGGAATGAAAGGCTATAGCGAAAATATTGAGGTATTAAGCATCATTGATAAATATCTGGAGCACTCACGCGTACACATCTATTGCAATGGCGGCGACGAACTAATCTACCTTACATCGGCTGATTTTATGACCCGCAATATTGATACACGCGTTGAAGTTGGCTTTCCTGTGTACGATGATAATTTGCGAAAGGAAATAAGAGATATTATTAACCTGCAATTGCAGGACAATACCAAATCGCGCGAGATAAATAGCCACAACACCAATAAATATCACAAAACCAATTCTGCTACACAACATAGGGCTCAGGTTGATATTTACGATTACCTTAAAGACAAAGATAAAACCCACAAAAATTGAGATACGCCGCTATAGATATAGGTTCAAACGCCGTTAGATTGTTGATTGCTGATATAATTGAAAACAAAGGATCGGTGTCATTTAAGAAAAATACGCTGATAAGGGTTCCGTTAAGATTAGGTGATGATGCTTTTTTAGATCATCATCTTTCCGAAAGAAAATCTGTCGATCTGATAAAAAGTATGCAAGCCTTTTATAACCTGATAGAGGTTTATAAGGTAACTGACTATATGGCCTTTGCTACTTCTGCCATGCGCGAAGCAAAAAATGGCGATGAGGTGGTTAAAAAGATAAAGGAAGAAGCAAAAATAGATATTGAAATAATCAGCGGCCAAAAAGAAGCCGGTATGATTTATGCCAGTCATGCCGAAGATAACATCGATAAAAGTAAAAACTACCTCTATATAGACGTAGGAGGGGGCAGCACAGAACTTTCATTATTTTCGGCCGGACAATTATGGGCGTCAAAATCATTTAATATTGGAACCATTAGGATGCTCGATAACCAGGATACCGAAGAAAGCTGGAATGATATGAAAGATTTTATACGCGAAAATACACGCCAGTTTAAAATTATTTCGGGAATTGGTACCGGTGGTAACATTAACAAATTGTATAAACTATCGGAAGAAAAAGACAAGGCGCCTTTAACTTTCAGTAAACTTAAGTCGCTTTACAGCTATTTGAGCTCTTTTTCGCTTAAAGACAGGATAAACGTTTTAGGCCTAAACCAGGACCGTGCCGACGTAATTATTCCGGCATGCGAGATTTATATGACCGTAATGAAGTGTGCTAACATTAAAAATATGCACGTACCTACTGTTGGTTTGGTTGACGGAATAGTGCAAACTTTGATAGAAAAGAACTTTTCAAAAATAAGTTAAATTTATTTTAAGAAATTATTTAAAAATTAAAAAACTGTTTGTACATTTGTACCGCCCTCTCAAAGGGCATGTTTTTCATAGGTAGATGTAGGGTCGAGTACTTGTTATTCGACCCTTTTTTGTGCCTTTAAGTTTAATAGCCGGGTTTGTTAACTGAAACTATATGAAAAAAAAGATTGTTGTTGCCATAACCGGAGCCAGCGGAGCAATTTACGCCCAATTATTACTGCAAAAATTACAACAGCTAAATAATCAAATCGCCGAAGTCGCAGTGGTTATGTCTGATAATGCAAAAGACGTTTGGAAGTTTGAGCTGGATAATGAGCATTATAATAACCACCCCTACAAAACGTATAAGAAGAATGATTTTATGGCGCCCTTTGCTTCGGGATCGGCAAAGTTTGATACAATGGTGGTTGTACCATGCTCAATGGGCACTTTAGGGCGTATAGCAAGTGGTACATCTGATGATCTGATAGCACGTGCTGCGGACGTAATTTTAAAAGAACGCCGCAAATTAATACTGGTTGCACGAGACATGCCTTTTAATTTGATCCACATTCGTAATATGCAAACCATTACAGAAGCAGGAGGGATCATTTGCCCCGCAATACCCTCATTTTACAGCAAACCACAAACTATTGAAGAATTAGCAATGACAGTAGTTAATCGGATAATTGATTTGATAGGTTTGGAAAATGAAAGTTTTAGATGGAGTGAGAAGTAGCTTATAAGACATGTAACCCGATATTTTCAAACCCAATAGAAAATTGAATATAATGTCAATAATTAAACTAACCGCTAAACGCTTTTCAATTAATCTCTAAAATAGCTATCTTTGCGGCTTCAAATGAACAAGAAAGTCGCTTTTTATACTTTAGGCTGTAAACTGAATTATTCGGAAACTTCGTCTATTGGCCGTCTTTTTAATAATGCTGGTTATCAGATAGTTGATTTTACTAACACGCCCGATGTTTATGTAATTAACACATGCTCAGTTACCGAAAATGCCGACAAAAAGTGTAAGAAAATAGTAAACGAAGCACTTAAAATATCTCCCAATGCCTACGTAACTATTGTAGGTTGCTATGCGCAACTAAAGCCCAAAGAAATTGCCGAAATACCTGGTGTTGATATGGTTTTAGGCGCTGCAGAGAAATTCCAGATTGTTGATTATATCACGGATCTTACCAAGAATCCCAAAGCTGTAGTTTATAACCAACCGGTTTCCGAAGCAAACCAATTTGTTTCGGCATGGTCATTTGGAGATCGTACACGCACATTCCTTAAAGTTCAGGATGGGTGCGATTATTCGTGCACATTTTGTACCATTCCATTGGCTCGCGGTAGCAGCCGCAGTGATACCATTACGCATGCTGTTGAACAGGCGGAAAAAATTACAGCATCAGGAGTAAAGGAAATTGTGCTCACCGGCGTTAATCTTGGTGATTTTGGTATCCGCAACGGGCAAAGAGAAGATAAGTTTTTTGACCTTGTTAAAGCATTGGATGAGGTAGAAGGTATCAACAGAATACGTATTTCATCTATCGAACCTAATTTACTGACGGATGAGATCATTGAATTTGTGGCCAAATCAAAGCGTTTTGTACCACATTTTCATATTCCACTGCAATCAGGTTCAGATAAGATCCTTGGCCTGATGCGCCGCAGATATAAACGTGATTTATATACTGATAGGGTTGCAAAAATTAAACAACTAATGCCCGATTGCTGTATCGGCGTTGACGTAATAGTTGGCTTTCCCGGCGAAACAAGAGAAGAATTTATAGAAACATATAATTTTTTAAACGAGTTAAACGTTTCCTACCTGCACGTATTTACTTATTCAGAAAGAGAAAATACATTGGCAAGCGAGATGACCGGTGTCGTACCTGGATCAACACGTGCCGAGCGGAGCAAAATGCTTCATATATTATCTGAAAAGAAACGCAGGGCATTTTACGAAAGTAACCTGAATAAAACCGAAGAAGTGTTGTTTGAGGGCGATATAAAGGATGGTTTTATGCATGGGTTTACACGTAACTATGTAAAAGTGAAAACTAAATACGACCCTGTATTAGTAAACGAATTAAAAACCGTTTTTTTAGCAGAAATTTCACCCGATGGTGATGTTGAAGTTACCGAAAGCGAAGAAATATTAGCGCATTAACGCTATATTGGCCCCAAATTATTAATCAATGTTTCCAACGCTATCCTCGCTTATCCAATACCTTACTGGTGTTTTTATTCCTTTGCCCATACAAACTTTTGGCTTTTTTGTGGCCATAGCATTTATTGCCGGGTATTGGGCCTTTGGTCAGGAATTTGATCGTAAAGAGAAATTAGGTTATATCCATTCTTTTAAAAAAACAATAATTGTTGGTGCACCTATGTCGGCTACCGAATTATTAGGTAATGGTCTTTTCGGCTTTGTTTTGGGTTATAAATTATTAGATTCAATATTACACTATCACGATCTGATTGACAACCCGCAAGATTTTATTTTATCGCTGCGGGGTAACTGGATAGGTGGAATAATCGGTGCTTCTATTTTTGCATGGTGGGCATATAACGATAATAAAAAACAAATTTTACCTGAACCTAAACAGCAGGAAATAACCGTTCACCCAAGCGAACTGTTGGGAAGCATCCTTTTTTGGGCTGCTTTATGCGGATTTGCAGGTGCAAAGGTATTTAACGCGCTCGAAAATTGGGGCGATTTTATGAAAGATCCTGTAGGTATGTTAATTGGCTTTAGCGGACTTACGTTTTACGGCGGATTAATATGCGGCGGAGCTGCTGTATTATACATCGCCTGGAAACATGGCATTAAGCCATTAAATATGT
>OLKV01000108.1_pt1 | contig 66301 bp, 49 predicted proteins | sample 1604391 | NCBI WGS metagenome assembly OLKV01 (sample SAMEA104055711, study PRJEB20765) | soil metagenome | isolation source: soil | reverse complement strand
TGGTCGGGTGGCCGAGTGGCTAGGCAGAGGTCTGCAAAACCTTTTACAGCGGTTCGAATCCGCTCCCGACCTCAAGATTAAAAAACATTAAAATATAACACCATGGGCGTTACTCGTTTAAAAAGAAAAGATAGAAAAAACAAAACTACTTCTCGTTTAGAAGTACAATTTTTGAAACTGGCTACTAACCTTGAGCCCGGAAGCCGTTCTGCTGAACCAAAAAACAGCCAGATAGCTAAAAATAATGCTGCTTTGTTAATAGCTACAGCAAAATAATTCCACACTGGGATTATAATTTGCTGTCAAATGATACTTATAAATCCTGCTTGGTGAAAACCTTGTGGGATTTTTTTGTTTGGAAAAAATTTCGTGGCGGAGATACAATAAGGAGACGCGATGCATCGCGTCTCTACAGATTATTCCGACAATGATTTTTTATTGATCCCGCTTATCAGCCTGCGGTCAATCGTAAATAAATCCGAGGTAGAGACGCGATGCATCGCGTCTCCCGCAATTTATGCCAATAATAATTTTTTATTAATTCTGCCCATCAAACCCGGCCCTTCATAAATAAACCCTGTATAAAGCTGCACCAATGACGCCCCGGCTTTAATCTTTTCAATAGCATCCTCCGGCGAATGTATCCCCCCTACTCCGATAATTGGAAACGAACCTTTTGATTTTTTTGACAGATAATTAATTACCTGGGTTGAGTGACTGGTGAGTGGTTTACCACTCAGTCCACCCATTTCGTTTTTTAAAGCATCATCAGAAGTTAAGCCATCCCGGCTGATAGTGGTATTGGTTGCAATAATACCGGCGATGCCGGTTTGCTGTACAATCTCTACTATATCGTCCAGCTGTTCATCCGTTAAATCGGGCGCTATTTTTAACAGGATAGGCCTGCTGATACCATTTTTTGAATTGCGCTGCTGCAAGGTATTTAACAAAGCCATTAAAGGTTCTTTTTCTTGCAGGGCACGCAAACCCGGCGTATTGGGCGAACTTACGTTCACCACAAAATAATCAACCACATCAAATAAACGATCGAAACATTTGATATAGTCCTTTACGGCATCCTCGTTTGGTGTAATTTTATTTTTGCCGATGTTACCGCCAATAATGAGTTGTTTTTGAGCTCCTTTTGCGTTTTTGCGAAATGCGGCCAAACGTTCGGCCACTACATCAACCCCTAAATTATTAAACCCCATGCGGTTAATCAGTCCGCCATCATCCGGCAGCCTGAACATACGCGGCTTGGGGTTGCCCGGCTGCGGAAGCGGGGTTACCGTACCTACTTCAATAAAACCAAAACCCAGGTTGGCCATCTCACCCATCATTTCTCCATTTTTATCAAAACCAGCGGCCAAACCAACCGGATTTTTAAACTTCAGGCCAAATACTTCTTTTTCAAGTCGCGGATCTTTTACATCCCACAGGGCCCGGCTTAATGCCGCGCCACCCGGAAAACGATTAAACCGTTTTAAATTGGCCGTTACAAAATAATGTACCTTCTCTGGGTCGAACTTAAAAAGAATGGGTTTTATCAAAAAATACATGGCTGCGAAGTTAGGTTTTTTGGTTCATGGTTCATAGTTGATGGTTCATGGCAATAGTTTTTTATCATTAGTAATGTAACAGATTAGTTAATCAACTTTGTTATTTAAAAGAATATCTATATTAGTCGTGATCAAATTCATAGGCTCAACTCCACAATAACTATGAACCATGAACTACAAACTATGACCCCATTGAACACCCGCCGTAATTTTATAAAAAATGCCGCTGTAGGCACTCTCGCCACTATTGCTTTGCCTCAAATTGTTTCGGCAGCACTTACTACCGAAAACGTTAAAAAAATAAATTTAAATAAGGATGATGTTATACTTTTTCAAGGCGATTCAATTACCGATTGGGGGCGCGATCACTCAAGATCGACACCAAACAACACAATCGCTTTAGGATCAGGCTATGTATTAATAACCGCCGGGCATCTTTTATTAAACTACCCTGACAAGAACCTGCAAATATTTAACAAGGGGGTAAGTGGCAACAAGGTTTACCAGTTAGCCGATCGCTGGGATACCGACTGCCTGGCGCTAAAACCAAATGTTTTAAGCATCCACGTTGGTGTAAACGATTTTTGGCACACTCTTACTAACGGTTACACAGGTACCATTGATACTTATATTAGCGATTACCATAAACTGATTGATCGTACCAAACAAGCCCTGCCCGATGTAAAACTGGTTATTTGCGAGCCATTTGCCACAAAAGGGGTAAAAGCAGTAGATGACAAGTGGTACCCAACGTTTGATTTATTTAGAAAAGCCGCACGCGATATTGCTGCAGAATATAAAGCCGCATTTGTACCCTATCAATCGGTATTTGACAAGGCCCTTGAATCGGCTCCTGCTGCGTACTGGAGCCTTGACGGCGTACACCCCAGCATAGCCGGTGAAGCCCTGATGGCACGTACATGGATGGAGGTGGTAAAAGGATAAGTATTAGTAATCAGAGATTAGTTTCTCGGTTATATGTCAAAAAACTAATCTTTGATCAACTAAACTCCAATCTCCATTTTAAGCCTTCGGCTTAAAATCGTATCTTCGCGCCCAAATGATTGCTATAAACAACCTTACGTTCGAGATTGGTGCACGGGCCCTGTATGATGAAGCTAACTGGCATATAAAACCGGGAGAAAAAATTGGCCTTATTGGTGCTAACGGAACGGGAAAAACCACCCTGTTAAAAATTATTGTAGGCGACTACAAGCCTACTTCGGGCACTATATCAATGGCTAAGGATCTTACCCTTGGTTACCTTAACCAGGATCTGCTATCCTATTCATCTGATAAAAATATTTTGCACGTTGCCATGGAGGCTTTTGAGCGCCAAAATCAACTGCATGACGAGATTGAAAATATCCTTCAAAAACTTGAAACTGATTACAGCGAAGATCTGCTGCACAAGTTAAGTGATAAGCAACATGAGTTTGAAGCGCTTGACGGTTACAACATTGAATATAAAGCACACGAAATTTTAGCCGGTTTAGGTTTTGGCGAAGCGGATACACACCGCAAGCTGAGTACTTTTTCGGGCGGATGGCGCATGCGCGTGATGTTGGCAAAAATCCTTTTACAAGCTCCTGATATTTTGTTATTGGATGAGCCTACCAACCACCTTGATTTACCATCAATTGTATGGCTGGAAGATTATCTGAAAGCGTTTGATGGCGCAATTGTCATCGTATCGCACGATAGGTGGTTTTTGGATAAGGTTATTAACCGTACAGTTGAATCGCGTAAAGGTAAGCTTACTGTTTACTCTGGCAATTATACTTTCTATTTGGAGGAAAAAGCACAGCGTGAAGAAATTCAACGTGGTGAGTTTAAAAACCAGCAATCAAAAATAAAACAGGAAGAACGCTTAATTGAGCGTTTCAGAGCCAAGGCATCAAAAGCAAAAATGGCACAGTCGCGCATAAAAATGCTTGATAAAATGGATCGGGTGGATGATGTGGATGACGATAACCCATCAGTAAATTTCGCCTTTCGCTTTACCAAACAATCGGGCAGGCATGTGGTAACTTTAGAAGATATTACCAAAAAATATCCGGCACTTGATATTTTAACAGGCGCCGAAGCTGTCATTGAAAAGGGCGATAAAATTGCTTTGATAGGTGCCAACGGTAAAGGTAAATCAACTCTGTTACGTATCATCGCAGGGGCCGACAAAGAGTTTGAAGGTAAAGCAGAAACCGGTCATAATGTAAGTCAGACCTTTTTTGCACAGCACCAATTGGAAGCATTGCATTTAGAGCATACTGCTTTACAGGAACTGCAATCATTCGCCCCAAAACATACGGAGACAGAATTACGCACCATATTGGGTTCGTTTTTGTTTACCGGCGATGATGTATTTAAAAAGATAAAAGTACTATCAGGAGGCGAAAAATCACGCGTGGCCTTAGCTAAAGCTTTAACTGCCGACGCTAACTTCCTTGTACTGGATGAGCCCACCAACCACCTTGATATAGCATCAGTAAATATATTAATACAGGCATTGCAACAGTTTGAAGGTACTTTTATAGTAGTATCTCACGACCGTTACTTCCTTGATAATATTGCCAATAAGATTTGGTTTATTGAAGATCAAAAGATTAAACAATATCCGGGTACTTATGCCGAGTTTGATATTTGGAATGCTAAACGCAAACTTGAGCCTAAGGCAGCTATTCCTGCACCCCAACCTAAAAAGGAAGAAAAAAAGGAAGTGGCCCCGGTTAAACAACAGTCAGAAAACAAACATCAGCAGCTAAAAAAGCTCAACCAGGATCTGACCAAAATGGAAGAGCAGATTGCCGAAATGGAGAAAACCATAAAGCAAATGGAAGTTCAGCTGGCGGATGATAAGTTGTATAATGATTTGGCTAAAATGAAAGAGCTTAACCGCACTTACGATGCTAAAAAATTAGAGTTAGGTCATATCCAGCTAAAATGGGAAGCTTTGGCCGAACAAATTATGGAGATGGAAGCGTAAATAAATTTCGGAAATCGGACGTACGATTTCGGATTTAACTTATTTTTGGCAACCAGCTCATAAAATTATGAAAAGCGCCATTGCCCTAAGATATAATAAAGCAATCCTTAACTATGCAGCACCAGCTCGCATAATTAAGGATTTTTTCTTTTCTATTTATTACGCGTTACGCGCGGGATGTCATGCTGAGGCACTCGAAGCACGCGGGCAAAGGCCTTTGCGCTCACCTTTTTTATTACTGTTACTGCTTCTGCTACTAAATAGCTCAACCACCTTCGCTCAATCTACTTATGATAATGCTATTTTCCAGCCCTACATCAAAAGTGTTGAGTTTTATAATACAACCAAACAAGCGTCGTTCCCGGTTATTACATTGGGGAGCAGCAATAAAGTTTTACTTGCGTTTGATGATCTTCAGGGTGGTTCAAAAACTTTTTATTATACTATTGAACATTGTGATGCCAACTGGAATTCATCAAACCTATCAACCGCAGAGTATCTGCAAAACTACACTGATGATAAAATAACCAACTTTAGCTACTCCATCACAACGGTTCAAAAGTATACCCACTATCAGCTTAAATTACCTAATGAAAATATTGCCCCTAAAATATCAGGCAATTATATTTTAAAGGTTTATGAGGATGGCGACCAGTCGAAAATGGTATTAACAAGGCGCTTGTATGTGGTGAATCCCAAAATATCTGTTAGCGCCGAGATTGTGCCATCGGGCGATGTATCAACCCGGCAAACCAATCAAAAAATCAACTTTACACTTAGCTATGGCGGCTTGCGTGTACAAAATCCGGCGGGTGAAATCAGTACGCTCATTATGCAAAATGCAAGGAGCGAAACTGCGCAGGTAACCACCCAGCCCACCTACATACAGGGTACGCAGCTAATTTATAATGATATCACCATTAATGATTTTGCTGCCGGAAATGAGTTCAGGCACTTTGACACCCGAAGCTTGAAGCTAAATTCCGAAAATATTTTACACATTTACCGTACCGACACCGCTAATACGGTATTGTTATTAACTGACCCCGATAGAAATCTGGCAAATTATTCTTTTCAATACGATTTGAACGGCAGTTTTTATATCCTTAATCAGGATGGTACCGACCCGCGCACAGATGCCGATTATACACACCTGTTTTTTACACTATCCACAAAAAGATCACCAAACGAAGGCACCCCTTATATTGTAGGTCAGTTTAATAATTATACGCTGAACGACCAAAGTAAAATGACATTTGATGCTACCAATAACCGGTTTGCTGCAAGCTTGTTGCTTAAACAAGGTGTTTATGATTATACTTATGTTTGGGTTGATAAATCGACAGGTAAGGCTGATGATATCGCTGTTGAAGGAAGCTACTTCCAAACAGAAAATGATTACCAGCTACTGGTTTATTACCACCCAGCGGGTGCCCGTTGGGACGAGCTTGCTGCTTATACCTTGCTTAATACGGCAAAAAAACAATAGCCTTTATTTAAAACTATTTTTCTATATAATATTAATGCCATTATGAATATCATAGTTGCATTTTTAACTCCTTTGCTTGTCTATCTTATTCTTTATCATACTTTTACTATGCCCGCCACAATCGCATGAAGTATGAAATGTGTAAAATATTATAGCTTATTCAAAAACTTTTAGCCTTGTTATTTGATTATATTTATGAAAAACATTTACCATTGAAATATATATACCATTGGAACGATTTGGCCGCATAGCCCTGAAAACTATTCTCTGGATACTTGCAAGTATTATCTTCCTGATTCTTCTTATCGTAATCTTAATACAGGTTCCTTCTGTACAAAATTTTGTGAAAAATAAGGCGGTAACTTTTATACAGGGGAAAATCCATACTAAAGTTAAAATAGGCCATATATCCCTTGGCTTGCCTAAGCTTATTGTGCTGGAGGAGGTGTATTTTGAAGATCAGAAAAAAGACACCCTTATTGCGGGCGACAAATTAAAAGTAGACATCAGCCTGTTAAAACTGCTTAACCATAAAGTTGAAATAAATGAAATTAACCTCGAAGGCATTACCACCAATATCAGCCGGGGTGCCGACAGTGTTTTTAATTTCGATTATATTCTCAAGGCTTTTACAAGTGAACAAAAAAAACCTGTAAAACCTACCGATACATCCTCAACCATGAAGTTTTCGGTTGATAAGATCATTCTTGATAAGATCAATGTATCTTACAAAGATGTAATTACCGGCAACGACGTAAAATTCATCTTAGGTCATTTTGATACGCGGATAAAGGATTTTGATATGGACAAAATGAAATTTACCATACCAAAAGTTACTCTTTCGGGTGTTGATGCCCGTATTATTCAAACACCGGTAAAGATATCTGCCGCCAGCGCCAAAGCTGCTGATACCGCTGAAACACCCATCAATATGACCCTTAATTTAGGGACCATTGATATTTCAAAAATAAAAGTTGATTACCGCAGCAGCCAAATGAGCACCCTGGTAAACTTAGGTGAGTTATTGGTTGAGATGGATAAACTCGATCTGAAAAAACAAAACGTAGGCATAAAAAGCATTGAACTTAACAATACAAAAGCGGCACTTACCTTCGCGCAGCCACAATCGGTTAAAAAAGAAGTTGTTAAAACGATAAAAAAACTGGATACGCTGGTTGCATCGCCGCAAAACGATAAAGGATGGACAGCAAAACTGGCGAAGATCAGTTTCAGCAATGATAATATTAAGTTTGATAACAATGCCCAAAAACCAATTGCAAAGGGTCTTGATTTTGGACATATAAACATCCGCAACCTGAATGCCGATGCCGAAAACATTGGGTATAGCCCCGATACCATTTCGGGCAGGGTCAATTCATTTACCTTTAGCGAGAAAAGTGGCCTGGCCATTAAAAAATTCCACACCACATTTTTATATGGCCCAAAAAACGCCTATTTGAATGATCTTTTGGTTGAAACACCTCAATCCGTTATTCAAAAACAGTTGCAGGTAAGTTATCCATCAATTGCTTCGCTAAGTAGCAACCTGGGGCAACTATTTATAAATGCCAATTTAGATGGCAGCCGTCTTGGTTTAAAGGATGTATTGCTACTGATGCCCACCATGGCGAGTATGGAGCCTTTTAAACATTCGCCAAATTCTGTTTTCCGGATAAACGGGCGAGTTATTGGTAAAGTAAACAATCTGCGCATCCCAAGCCTAGAAATTAGCGGATTAAATAAAACACATATCAAAGCATCGGCTGTTATACGAGGATTGCCTAATGTAAACAAAGCTTATTTCGATTTAACCATTGCTGATCTTAGTACCGGAAGCGCCGATATTGCGAAGCTCGTTTCGCCGGGAATGATCCCATCATCAGTAAGCGTGCCGGCCAGTTTAAACCTTAAAGGAACCTTTAAGGGCACTATGTATAATTTTAACACCAAAATGACTTTGCGGTCAACCGATGGCGCCGTTGACTTAACTGCCGAAATGAAAAACGGCAATCAAAAAGCATCTGCAAGTTATGCAGCCAATATAAAAGTGAACGAACTGAATGTTGGTGCGCTCATTAAACAACCGCAAATGGTGGGTAATATCACTTTAACAGCCAATGTAAAAGGCAGCAGCCTCGACCCTAAAAAGGCTAACCTGCAATTTAGCGGAGATGTAAATAAAGCTTACGTTAAAGGATATACCTATCAAAACCTCATCCTTTCGGGCACAGCGCATGAGGGCAGTTATACTGCCCATGCCGCAATGAAAGACCCAAACATCAACTTTACTTTGGATGGAAAAGCCGACATGAGCAAAAAGTATCCGGCTGTAAGCGCTAATTTGGTGGTTGATAGTATCAATCTCAGAAAACTTAACCTCACCGAAGGCCGACTGCGTTTCCGTGGTAAAGTTGTGGCAAACATTCCTACCGCCGATCCTGATTATCTTAACGCCAATATATTGGCTACCGATTTATTTTTAGTGCAGGATACCCATGTAATAAAGTTAGATACCATAAGCCTGATATCAACCGCAAACGCCGATAGCAGCAGTTTAAGGATTAAGTCATCCATACTCACGGCTCATTTGGGTGGTAAATATAAACTAACCGAAATTGCCCCGGCTGTTACTGACGTTATCAATAAATATTTTAACACCAATACCGCGAATGCGAATGTTGCTGCCAAACCAACTCCCAAATATTCGCCGCAGCAGTTTGTTTTTGATCTCGGGATTCCTAAAATACCTTTTAATAGTCAGTTTGCCCCAGCATTAAAAACGCTTGACCCTATATCAATAAACGGAAGCTTTAACAGCCAAACAGGCAGCTTAACAATTAATGGTTTAATGCCAAAAATTGTGTATGGTACTTACACCATAAATAATTTAAAATTGGCCGTTAATACCGGCAACAATGCGCTTAATTATGACTTAACAGCTGATGAAGTAAAAGTATCATCTTCGTTAAATCTTTTGTATACCGGCATATCAGGCAGCGCACAAAATAACAAGCTTAATATTAGTGTTCAGGTTAAGGATGCTTTAAAAAAAGAACGTTATAAGGTGGCAGGTGTGTTCAGTATTTTACCTGATGAATACCAGTTCAATTTTTTAAAAGATGGCCTGGTGTTGGATTATAACCCATGGACGGTTAATGCCGATAACGTTTTGCAGTTTGGAGGCAAAGGCATAATGGCTAAAGATTTTTCGATTACAGATAATAGCCAGGTATTAAGCATCAACAGTGACACGCCAGAACCAAATGCACCTATTACCGTTGATTTCAAAAATTTCAAGATCGAATCCCTTGCACATGCAGCCAGGCAGGATTCATTGCAGGCCGGGGGTACTATAAATGGCAGTGCCCATATCAGCGACCTGCAAAAAGCAATGCAGTTTACAGCTGCCCTTAACATTCAGGATTTTAATTTCAGAGGTGATACGGTGGGCAACATCGCCATAAAAGCAAATAACCAAACCCAGGATGCTTACGCTTTGGATATGAGCATTACCGGCAAAGGCAACCAGGTTAACCTAACGGGCTTATATTATACCAAGCCTGCAAATACGTTCGATTTAAACCTTAACATGGTTAGCTTAAGGATGAAAAGCATTGAAGGCTTTAGCTTTGGAAGCATCCGGAATTCAAAAGGCAATATTAGCGGGCAATTAAAAATATCGGGCACAACCGATGCACCCGTGGTACGGGGCGATGTTAATTTCAATAAAGTAGGATTTAATGTGAGTATGATTAATTCATACTTCACAATGCCTAAAGAAAGCATCACCTTTAATAACGACGGCATATTATTTAATGATTTCACCCTGGTTGATTCGCTTGGAAATAAAGCTGTTGTAGCTGGCACGGTATACACCAAAACCTTTACCGATTTTAAATTCGGGCTTGATATTACAGCTGATAATTTCAGAGTAATTAATTCGACACAAGCAAATAATAAATTATACTACGGTAAGCTTTTTGTTGATGCCCGCATTAAAGTACGGGGCGATATGACCAAACCAATTGTTGATGCAACCCTTGCTGTGGAGGATAAAACCGACTTAACCATTGTACTCCCCGAAGATGATCCGGGTATTGAAGACAGGAAAGGCGTGGTAGAAGTTATTAACCCTAACGAACCAAAGCTTGATTCTATATTTTTAGCCCGGCAGTTGGATTCGCTCCGTAAATCAAGCGTTACAGGGATGGATGTATCGGCAACTATAAAAATTAATAAGGCGGCTAATTTTACTATTGTGGTTGACCCCCGAAATGGCGACGTGGTGCAAATAAAAGGCGAAGCACAGCTAAACGGTGGTATTGACCCGAGCGGAAAAATAAACCTTACCGGAACATACACAGTTGAATCGGGCTCTTATAACTTATCCTACTCTGCTGTTAAAAAGAAATTCCTGTTTAAAAAAGGGAGTTCGATAACGTGGACGGGTGATCCAACAAGTGCAATGATTGATCTGACTGCAATTTACGTAGCAAATATACCGCCGATAGATTTGGTAAGTGATCAATTAGGAGGATCGCAAAATGCCACACAATACAAACAAAAACTACCTTTCAACGTTGATCTGAACTTAAAAAACCAATTATTAAAACCTAACATCAGCTTTGATATTGTTTTGCCAGATAGTAGCTATTCCGTTGGGCCGGATGTAGTATCCACGGTAAATACAAGGCTTGATCAGGTAAGGCAGGACACCAATGAGATGAATAAACAGGTACTGGGGGTGTTGGTGCTGGGACATTTTATAGGCGACAATCCTTTACAAAGCCAGGGCGACGGACCAAGTTTAAACGGCGCTATACGTAACAGTGTAAGCAGCTTGTTAACCGATCAGTTAAACCGATTGGCGGGCGACTTAATAGGCGGTGTTCAGTTAAGTTTTGCTGTTACCTCTGGCGAAGATTACTCCAGCGGGACAGAGCAAAATCGTACGGATTTGAACGTTGGCTTGTCCAAAAAATTCCTTAATGATAGAATTGCCGTCACCGTGGGCAATAACTTCAACCTGGAGGGGCAAAATCAGCCGGGGCAAAAAACAACCGATATTGCAGGCGATGTTTCGGTAAATTTTAAATTGAGTAAGGATGGCCGTTATATGCTACGGGCATATCGTAAAGACGAATTTATAGTAATTGAAGGCCAGGTGGTAGAAACCGGGATTGGCTTTTCGCTCACTTATGATTATAACCATTTTAAAGAGTTATTTGCAAAAACATCGACAAAGGACAAGGCTTTAGAGAAACAGTATAAACAGGATCAAAAAGAAAAAAAGAACGAACAAAAAACGGTCGATGAAAAAGCCGATTCTACGGCTGCACCAGTTCAACCTGTTAATCAGCCACAGCAAAAACAAAACTAATACATGATCAAAATCAGATACATATTAATTTTAATTATTGCTTTTGCGAGCGCTTGCAGTACCACAAAATATTTGGCGCCCGGGCAAAAACTATATACCGGCGCTAAAGTGAAAATTGACGACAAAAACACAAAAAAAAGCGAAGCAAAGGCTTTAAGCGCAGAATTGGAGGATTTACTAAGGCCAAAACCCAACGGAAAAATACTGGGTTTACGATTTAAGCTGTACGTTTATGATATAACCCGGACCAATAAAAAAAGAGGACTCAGGCATTATCTTAACACCCACATTGGTGAGCCGCCAGTATTGATAAGTGCTGTTGACATAGATAAAAACAGCAGTATTTTACAAAACAGGCTACAGAATGAAGGCTATTTTTTAGCCGAAGTATCCGGTGATACTATAACCAAAAAGAAGACTGCCAGTGTTTTATATACTACCGAAACAGGGCCGGCTTATCATTATCATAAAATAACTTTCCCAACCGGCAATGATGATCTGGACACTGCTGTAACAGGCACTTCGGCGCAATCCTTGCTTAAAGTTGGCGATAAGTTTAATCTTGATGTTATTAAAACAGAACGGATAAGGATTGATGCCCGGCTTAAAGAGGAGGGTTATTTCTATTTTGCCCCTGAGGATTTAATTATGCGGTACGACAGTACCGTTGCCGGCCACCAGGTTGATATGTTTGTAAAAGTAAAAGATGCAACACCCGATGAAGCCCGATGGATCTATTCTATTAGGAACATCTATGTTTATCCTAACTATACATTAAGAGATACCTCGTTAAAATTAGATTCGGCCGTAAGGTACAAATGGTATAATATCATAGATCCTAAACATACTATAAAACCATACACTTTTGAAAATAGTGTATTGCTTAAGCCCGGCGACATTTATAACCGGACTGAGCACAATAATACGCTGAGCCGTTTTATAGAATTAGGGCCGTATAAATTTGTTAAAAACCGGTTTGAAGATGTTACCCCCGACTCGGCGAAGCTGGATATCTATTATTTTTTAACGCCGCAAAAAAAGAGATCACTACAGGCAGAAATTGTGGCCCGGCAGACCTCTGCTAATTACAACGGTACCCAAATTGATTTTAATTTTAAAGACAGGAATATATTTAAAGGGGCCGAATTATTTACCATTAAACTTTTTGCAAGTACCGACATTCAGTTTGGCAGTTATAATCATGGTTACGATGTTTACCAAACGGGTATTGCTCCATCAATTTCGTGGCCGCGGTTTATAGGCCCTTTTAATTTCCCAACCAATAATGCCTTTATTCCGCATACCGTTTTAACTACTGGTTATACCTTAATTAACCGTACACAGCTATACACGCTAAATTCATTTAATGCTTCAATTGGCTATCAATGGAAACCCAGCATTCACAAACAGCACATACTTGATTTAATTGACATTACCCTTGTAGACCCCCAAAATGTGACCCAGGTTTATCTGGATAGTATCCACAATACGGGTAATCCAACGCTTGCGCACGTAATAAACAAGCAATTTACCTTTGGCCCCTCATACAGTTACACCTGGACCAACACCACCGAAAGTGAAAGGATCAACTCCTATTATTATAACGGCAAAATAAGCCTATCCGGAAATTTATATGGTTTAATTACTGGCGCAGATACCCTTGCCGGCAAAGTGAGCAAGCTTTTTGGTCAAACATTCAATCAGTATGTAAAATTGGAGAACGAAATAAGATTTTTCCATAAGTTGGGTCCCAATAGTAAATTGGCAGCCCGGCTAATGGTCGATGTAGGCTTACCCTATGGCAACTCCACGGTACTTCCCTACTCTCAGCAATTTTTTATAGGTGGTTCGAACAGTTTAAGGGGTTTTCAAGCTCATGCAATCGGTCCCGGCACCTATCACATACCTGATTCGACTAAGCAAGGGTCAGGTTTTTTGCCGGATGAATCGGGTGATATAAAGATTGAAGCAAATATCGAATACCGGCCAAAATTGTTCAGCATAGTTGAGGGGGCAGTGTTTTTTGATACCGGCAATATTTGGTTGCTGCGCAGCAATCCTTATTTGCCTGGCGCCGCTTTTGGTAAAAACTTTATTAATCAGCTGGCTGCTGATGTGGGTACCGGCTTGCGCCTCAATTTATCGGTACTTATATTACGTTTTGATGTAGGCTTTCCTATTATTAAGCCCGATATGCCTGCAGGCCAGCATGTTGTTATTAATCAGATTGATTTCGGTAGTCCAACATGGCGTTACGATAATTTAGTGTACAATTTGGCTATTGGTTATCCGTTTTAATCATATTGATTAACTGAAAAAATAATAAGATAACTGCAGTTATAAAGTTTTCTTCCTTAGTTCATTTATTAATAATAAATTTACATATATCCCTTTTGCATTAATTCAATATTTATTTTACCAAAGTAACAATATCACTAAATTTCGGTAGCATAATTATTGGCGGGTGCTATATCCAAGTGATGTAATTTAAAACATAAAATACTAAACCATTTTAATGGACCCACGGCAAAAAAATGCGGTAATAGTCATTATAAGCCTATTTATTATTGCTATCAGCATTACAGTAATGGTGGGTTGGTTATTTAATGTACCTGCTCTTAGAGGCGGGGTGTTACCTACCCTTGAGACCATGAAGTTTAATGTGGCTTTATGCTTTATTTTATTCTCTGCCTCTCTGTTAATTTTCCAATATCAAACCAAAAAATATAGCGTATTACTGTGTTTGATTTTATCTCTATCAGGAACCTTTATTGGATTGACAACCTTTTTACAGGATGTATTTCATTTCAATGCGGGGATTGATCAGCTATTTGTGTTTGATAAAACAGTAAAATCAACAATTTTCTCATTCCCGGGACGGATGGCATTTAACACATCCCTGAGTTTTACTTTTTTAGGATTCGGCCTTTTAGGGCTTACGATAAAAAGATTTTCGTTTGATATCATCTCCCAATATTGCTTTCATATTGTCACCTTTCTTGCGGCCCTTTCACTGTTTGGCTACCTATATGGCGTTTCGTTTTTTTTCTCGTTTCCTTTTCAAACACCAATGGCCCTTTCTACGGCTATTCTCTTCTTTATTTTATCGATAGCTGCGTCACTCATCAATTCATCGTTTGGCGTAATAAGGCTATTTATAGGCAACGGCATTGGCAATCAAATGGCGCGCAGGTTTTTTGCGTTATTCATATTGGTGGTTGTTACGCTTGAGGCGCTGGAAGTACAATCGCAACGATTGCAAATATTTCCTTCGTTAGATATCGAAAGATCAATATTAACGGTTTGCTTTTTATCAATAAGCTTGTTATTAATCTGGAATACAGCCAATTGGTTAAACAAAATTGATGCGCAACGTTTAGAAGCTGAAGAAAAAATAAAACTAATGAATGCCGGGCTCGCAGAAAAAATAGAACAAGGTTCTGCCCAATTCAGAAAAAGTGAGGCAAAATATAAATCGCTTATTGAGCAAGCCTCGGATGCCATTTATGTATTGGATATGGAGGGAAGGTTTACAGATGTAAACGAGAGTATGTGTAAAATGATGGGATATACCCGCCAGGAGCTGCTGCAGTTAAATATTGAACAAATTATTGACCCGGAGGAATTAAAGGTTGACCCTTTGTTAAAATCTATAAGAGATAAACAACAATCCATATTTCGCGAAAGAACATTCGTAACAAAAAACGGCGTTTCGTTCCCTGTAGAAGTCAACGTAAAAGTATTTTCTGATGACCGGATAATGGTGATTGCGAGGGATATTTCGAATCGCAAAAAAATGGAAACCGAGCTTAGGGATGCCGAATTAAAATTCAGAACTATTGCAGATAAATCAATGGTGGGTGTATACATTATTCAAAATGGAAAGTATACTTATGTAAATCCAAGGTTTGCTTCGATTTTTGACTACCAACCGCATGAACTCATCAATAACGTTAATGTGCTATCAATTATACACGAAAGTTTCAGAGGGATTGCCAACGAAAATGTAAGACGGCGTATGGAGGGTGAATTAGATAGTGTTCATTATGAAGCTATGGGACTAAAGAAAGGCGGAGAAACAAATTGGATTGAATTATATGGCAGCCGCACAATGATGAGTGGTGAGCCCACCATAATAGGCTCGTTGATTGATATAACAGAACGAAAAAAGGCCGAAGAAGAACTACGATCATCAGAGTATAAATATAAATTCCTTTTTGAAAACAATCCGATGCCGATGTGGATGATTGCCAAAGACGACCAGTCGATAATTGATGCAAATAACGCGGCGATTACTCTTTACGGCTATAGCAGGGACGAGGTTTTACAGCTAAACGTTAAAAACATCAGGCTACCCGAAGACCACGACGACCAAATAAAAGGCTACAGAAAGGACATGGATGGCTCAAATACATTGCGGGTTGTAAGGCATCAAAAAAAAGACGGCACTATTATTTACGTTAATATTATAGCCCATGATATTATTTTTGAAGGTCGGCCGGTAAGGCTTTCATTAACCATAGATGTTACTGAAAAGCTAAAGGCCGAAGAACTGCTTAAAAAATCGGAAGCAAACCTGCAAACCATTTTAGATACTACCGATACAGCTTATGCCTTATTTGATACCGAACTTAACGCACAGGCCTTTAATCAAAAAGCGATTCAGTTTGTTAATGAGCAATATGGGCACAGCCCCGAAAAAGGAGATTTGCTCTCCGATTATTTTCCGAAAGACAGGTTCCCCAAATTCATTAATTTCACTAAGGAGATTTTAGAGGGCAAAAACATTCATTACGAGATTGAATATCCTCAATCTGATGGATCTTTGCTTTGGTTTGATGTTAGGCTATATCCTATCACCAACGATAAAAAAGAGATATTAGGCATACTGATGGCCCTGTATGATATAACGGAAAGAAAAGATACGGAAGAGAGTTTAAAGAGTGCTTATGACAGGATTCAAAACCAGATCATCAGCATTAACAACATGGCCTGGAAACAATCCCATCTTATAAGAAGCCCGTTAGCTAACTTAAAGGGCCTCATATCTATATTAAAAGAAGATGCCCCTGATGCTGAAGTATATAATCACATCCGTAACGAACTGACCCGGCTCGACGATATCATTATTGAGATGGCGCAGGATGCCTCTGACGCCGATATAAACAATCCGGAATCAGTTTATAAATAATCCTTTTATTTACTAATCTTGCTGCCGAAGAGATGCACACAAACCCATACCTCCCCTAAATATTTATAATGGCTGCTAAAAAAAATAAAAAGTCCTCAACTGCAAAAAAAACTATAGTATCACTTCAAATTATTGATCTGCATGCCGATGGCTTTCATCCATTAATTGATGTACTTGTTTTTGGGAAGCATTTTACATTAGTTTTGGATACCGGCGCCTCAAAAACTGCATTTGATCAAACCATATTATTAAAAGCTAATGAAAACGCCATAGTAACGCTTAGCGACAGTTTTTCAACAGGACTTGGTACAAATAGCATGGTATCATCAACAGCCAAAATTACTGATCTTTATATTGGCGATTTGTTGATAGATGAATTTGAAGTGGCAGTACTAGACCTTTCTTCAATTAATAATGCCTACAAACAATTGGGCCAACCCGAAGTTTTGGGTGTACTCGGCGGTGATATATTAATGAAATATAAAGCCGTAATTAATTACGGCAAACGGGTAATTAAACTAAAAAAGTAAAGCCCCGCAGGAGTTGCAGGGCTTATATAAGCCTTACGAAGTTTTCGAAACTTCGTAAGGCTTTCTCCTCTTGGTAATTTAAACTATGTATCTATTCTTGCGTACTTAGCATTTTTCTCTATAAACTCACGGCGCGGGCCTACCTCATCACCCATTAACATGGAGAATGTATGGTCACACTCGGCGGCGTTTTCAATGCTGGCGCGTTTTAGCGTACGGGTTGCAGGGTTCATAGTAGTATCCCACAGCTGTTCAGCGTTCATCTCACCCAAACCTTTATATCGTTGAATGTGTACGCTATCTTCTTTACCGGCACCTTTTAAACGCTGTACAGCAGCATCGCGTTGTTCTTCGGTCCAGCAATATTCAAATTCTTTCCCTTTTTTTACCTGGTAAAGTGGTGGCGAAGCAACATATACATATCCATTCTCAATTAACTCTTTCATATAACGGAAAAAGAAAGTAAGAATCAATGTGGTAATGTGCGAGCCATCCACGTCGGCATCCGTCATGATCACAATTTTATGATACCTCAGTTTAGCCATATTGAGGGCTTTATCATCCTCAGGCGTACCACGGCTTACACCCAGGCCGGTAAACATATTCTTTATTTCTTCGTTTTCGTATATCTTATGCTCCATGGCCTTTTCCACGTTCAAAATCTTACCTCTTAAAGGTAAAATAGCTTGAAATTCGCGGTCGCGGCCCTGTTTGGCGGTACCACCCGCCGAGTCACCTTCGACAAGATATAACTCGCATAATGCAGGATCGCTATTTGCACAATCCGAAAGTTTACCTGGTAAACCAGATCCTCCCATAACGTTTTTACGTTGCACCATTTCACGGGCTTTACGTGCGGCAGCGCGGGCCGTAGCAGCAAGGATCACCTTGTTTACAATCATCCGGGCTTCCTTAGGATGTTCTTCCAGATAGTTGCCCAAAATCTCACCTACCGCCATATCAACGGCACCCATTACCTCGTTATTACCTAACTTTGATTTGGTTTGCCCTTCAAATTGCGGCTCTTGTACTTTAACTGAAATTACTGCAGTTAGTCCCTCGCGGAAGTCATCACCGGTAATTTCAATCTTCATATTTTTTAGCAGTCCTTCTTTATCTGCGTAACTTTTTAAGGTACGTGTTAACCCTCTGCGGAAACCTGCCACGTGTGTACCGCCTTCAATGGTGTTAATGTTATTTACGTAAGAGTGTACATTCTCTGTGTAAGTATCATTGTATTGCAAAGCAAGTTCTACGGGTATACCTTGTTTTATGCCATCCAAATAAATTGGCTCGGGTATAATTGAAGTACGGGTACCATCTAAAAACTTAACAAACTCACTTAATCCGCCAGTCGAATAAAACTCTTCCATCGGGAAAGTTCCATCTTCTTCCGCTTCGCGTTCATCAGTTAGGGTTAAACGGATTCCTTTATTTAAATACGCAAGCTCGCGTAAACGTGCAGCTAACGTATCAAATTTATATTCGGTAGTTAACGTAAATATTTCTGCATCGGGCTGAAAAGTTTGTGTAGTACCTGTTCGGTTTGATACACCAATTTCTTTCACCTCAAACAAAGGCTTGCCTTGCGCATACTCCTGAGTAAATATTTTGCCTTCGCGCTCAACAACGGTTTTCATGTGGATTGATAATGCGTTAACGCAACTTACACCCACACCGTGCAAACCGCCGGATACTTTGTAAGTATCTTTATCAAATTTACCGCCGGCGTGTAAAACCGTCATTACAATTTGCAATGCCGATACCTTCTCTTTTGTAGTAATGCCTGTAGGTATACCACGGCCGTTATCTACAACGGTAATTGAATTACCTTTATGAATGGTAACATTGATTGTGTCGCAATATCCTGCTAACGCCTCATCAATTGAGTTATCAACAACCTCATATACCAAATGGTGAAGGCCTTTTACGCCGGTATCACCAATGTACATGGACGGTCGCTTACGCACCGCCTCTAATCCTTCTAAAACCTGTATATTATCTGCTGAATAATTTGATTTGTCCTGATTTTTTTCGCTCATATTGGGTTAAAACAATAACCTTCAAAAATACAAATTTTACCTCAAAATAACGCTATTGTTAATAAATATGGCACTATATAAACAAGCAGGTGCAAAACATTAGGATACTTGGACTGAAATATTATCTTTGTCAAAATTATTAAGATTAAACACTAAAACATTACTTGTAAAGCCATATCGGCATACAATAAAAACGATTATTTAAAATGAAAACTACGGCTTCTATTTTTACAAAAATTTCTTTGGGTGTATTGGTTGCGGGGAGCATAGCCGCCTGTAGCAAACCTAAAACTGACGATAAGGCTACTGCAAACGTTGCTGCTAATAAAGAAACCATTGTTTTCGTAAATTCTGATACTTTATTAAATAAGTATGATTACTTTAAAGACATGTCAAAACGCATGGAAGATAAAGTTAACACCGCAAAAAATGATGTTGGTTCACGCCAGCAAGCTTTTCAGCGCGAGGTAGCTGAATATCAGAAAGGCGCAAATACAATGGCTGCCGATCAGCGCCAAACAACTGAGCAACGTTTACAGCGCGAGCAACAAGAATTGCAAGGCTATCAGCAAAATGCAACTGCTCAGCTTCAAAATGACCAAGCTTCAGAAAATTCAAAACTGTATGATAAGATTGCTGATTTTGTAAAAGGCTATGCTAAAGAAAAAGGTTACAAACTGGTACTAACTTACTCAAAAGCTAATCCAACTGTTTTATACGGCGATCCGGCGTTAGATGTAACTGCTGATGTTGCAAAAAGGCTGAACGAAGTTTATTCAAAAGACAAGAAATAATATTTAATAACCTGCTGCATCTATTACTGAAACATGCAGACCAACAATTTTCAACAAAAAACCTCAAATTTACTTTGGGGTTTTTTTAATTAAAAAAAGATGGAAAACCAGGATAAAGAAAAATTTATGAGGATAGCCATTGAGCTATCCGAAAATAATGTTGTAAATGGCCTTGGTGGCCCCTTCGGTGCTGTTATAGTTAAGGATGGTAAAGTAGTAGCCAAAAGCGCCAACAAGGTTGTGGCCGAAAATGACCCCACAGCACATGCCGAAGTATCTGTAATACGCTTAGCGTGCCAGGAACTGGGTACTTACAATTTAAGCGGCTGCGAAATTTACACCAGTTGCGAACCTTGCCCTATGTGCCTTGGAGCTATATATTGGGCCCGGTTAGATAAAATTTACTATGCCAACACAAAGGCTGACGCTGCATCAATAGGGTTTGATGACTTTTTTATCTATAATGAGTTAGGCTACGAAATGGATAATCGTTCACTTTCATTCAATCAGATGCTGCGTGATGAAGCACTTAAGGCTTTTAAGCTTTGGGAGGTTGCCGATTTTAAAAACAGCAAATACTAACAATCAATTAAAAAAAACTGGTAGCTAAAAGGCGTTTTCATCGCCTTTAATTGAATTGCGCATGGTTAGCGTAATTATTTTAAGGTCAAGCAAAAACGACCAATTTTCGAGGTACCAAACATCTGCTTCAACGCGTTTCAGCATGGCATCAACGGTTTTGGTTTCGCCCCTTAAGCCTTTAATTTGTGCCCAGCCTGTTATACCCGGTTTAAGAAAATGCCTGACCATAAACCTATCAATTAACTGAGAGTATTGACTGGTATGCTTTATCATGTGCGGCCGCGGGCCCACTACTGACATGTTACCAAGTAACACATTAAAAAACTGAGGCAATTCATCTAAACTTGTCCTTCTAAAAAAAGCACCAATTTTTGTAATACGATGATCGTTTCGCGTAGCCTGTATTTCATCGGCTTTGCTATTAATCCGCATGCTCCTGAACTTATAGCATTTAAAAGGATTATTATCACGACCAGATCTCATTTGGGTAAAAAATACAGGGCCCCTTGATTCAAGCTTTATTAATAATGCCAGAATTGGAAAAAGCCATGTAAAAATAAAAACGATAACAAATAGCGAAAAAATCATGTCAAAAAAACGTTTTATAGATCTGTTAAGAAGGTTCTCGAGTGGCTCAGTTCTAACAGATATTATAGGAATATGCCCAAAGCTTTGTACGTAAGTAGGCTTTTTTGAATAATCATAATACTCAGGTACAAACTTAAACCGGATAAGATTTTTGTCGGCGTCGAGCATCAACCGCTCAATTGTTTTTGATTCCGATACAGGGAGTGTGCAAAATATTTCGTCTACTTTGTTGGCAATAACATAGTTAATACAATCTTCTGTTTTGCCCAATAACTTACTTCCATCCTTAATATTCTCCAGGTTATCGTCAAAAAAGCCAGCTACCTTATATCCAACGTCAGGATTTTGTTTGAAAAAATCATAAAGGTCATATCCAATTCGTCCTGCTCCTACTATTATTATGTCCCTTGTATCTATCAATGATGCTCTTTCACTTCTTCTGAGGGCCAGAAAAACAAGTTTCCAAAAACCTAATAAAAAACCAAAAAGGGCCAAAGAATAAAACAAATATTGCCTTGTTATAAAATAAGCATCGGTACCAATTAATATTAAAATGGTAAAACATATAAAGCTTACAAACAAAAGATATGTTTTAATTACACCACGGTAAGTTTTCACGGCATCTTTATTTAAAACCTGTTCATAAAGCCCGGATATGTTGGCCGCCAGCAACCAAATTAAGTTAAAAACCAAAACAATTGGTAAATACCGCCTGTTGTTAACCCAATATATAGTTGATCTATCTTCTATAAAATAAGTAGAAATCATACTTATGTTTAATATAAGATAATCGGTTGTTAGATTTAATGCTTTAAAAAATGCGTTATGCCTATTTATCATTTAAAACGTTAAATTATAATTAATAATAAACTTGATACAGTATGAGGTAACATACTAATCACTAAATTTTTCAAACTGCTTCTTTTCAATTAACATCCCTTGCTTTTTAATAACATATTGGCTGAGGTGAATTTTGGTATTACTTAAACAACCCATTAAATGTCACATTGAAACTATTTGCAATCTATATTTGCCGCTTGTAAATAAACATCACTTTAATATATCAGCAATACTTAATAACCTGGTTAAGTTGTAAAAGTATAACCCTTACTTGCTCTACCTATATATTTAATAAAAGACACAATGTGCTTCATTACATAATTGCTTTAATAATTAAAAGTATTTTGCTGCCAATAGGGAATTTAAAAATGGGAAGGAGCTATATAAAGAATAAAATTGTGTAACGCTTTTTTTCACAACAAATTAAATATTAAGACTATATTCCAACAATATTTACCCCAAAAATATGATTTTTTCTTAAGATAAACGATGGTAATATTGCTAAATATCACCATTGCTATTATAATATAATACCTCCTCCGATCAAAAATTAGCTACCACTTTATTTGATACTTAACTAAGAGAGCCTAATTTGGCTGATCAAAAAGATCGTCTTTTAAATCATCTATTTCCCGTCTGTCTTTTTTTGTTGGCCGCCCCGTTCCCCTATCTCTTTTTAATAAAGGAGCATGAAACATTGATTTAAAAGCATGAGTTTGTTCAACAGGAGTTATATCGTCAAAAAAATTAATTACCGTTTTTGCATCTGCCCTTTGTTCAAGCAATCCCGTAACTTTTAACACCTTACGTTCTTCACCTTTTGATACTTGATAAACTTCACCCATTTTAACTTCGTGTGATGGCTTAATATTTTGACCGTTAAGCTTCACTCTACCTGCCTTACAAGCATCCGTAGCCAGCGAACGGGTTTTAAATATTCTTATGGCCCACAAATATTTGTCAATTCTTAATTTTTCTTTTTCTGGCATAACTTGCATTCAAACTTACAAAGTTTTGAACAATTGATGCATTTGAAATCATTATTTTCAATTTGTTTGGTTGATGTTAACGTAAGACAAATAAATTCCCCTAAAATTTCTTTAATTTGCTAAAAGTTTTATTTACTGATGCAAGACCTTAAAAAATTAATTGAAGAAGCCTGGGAAGACAGGAACCTGCTGCGTTACAAAGAATATATTAATGCCATTGATGCTGTTATTGAAAAACTTGACAAAGGTACACTGCGTGTAGCTGAATTAATTGGTTCGAGATGGCATACAAACGATTGGGTTAAGAAAGCTGTGATTTTATACTTTCCTACCCGGCAAATGGAAGAAATTGAAGTTGGTCCTTTTGTTTTTCATGATAAAATGAAACTAAAGACTGATTACGCTAAAACTGGTGTACGCGTTGTACCGCATGCAATAGCGCGTTATGGTGCACACCTGGCTAAAGGAGTAATATTGATGCCATCGTACGTAAACATTGGTGCTTATGTAGATGAAGGCACCATGGTTGATACCTGGGCAACTGTAGGCTCATGCGCACAAATAGGCAAAAATGTACATTTAAGCGGCGGTGTAGGTATCGGCGGTGTTTTGGAGCCTGTACAGGCAGCACCGGTTATTATTGAAGATAATTGTTTTTTAGGTTCACGTTCAATAGTAGTTGAGGGTGTTCATTTAGAGTCGGAAGTTGTATTGGGCGCTAATGTTGTGCTAACTGCTTCAACCAAAATTATTGATGTTACCCACGAAAAAGCCATTGAATATAAAGGTTTTGTTCCGGCTCGCTCAGTAGTTATACCGGGATCTTACACTAAAAAATTCCCTGCTGGCGAATACAATGTGCCATGCGCATTAATTATTGGCAAGCGTAAAGAATCAACCGATAAAAAAACATCGTTAAACGATGCTTTAAGAGAAAATAACGTAGCTGTGTAGTTTGATTTGAGATGTGAGACATTAGATTTGAGCCCGATCCTGGGTATTTTATCAATAGTTTAAAGTCATCTATATATATGACGTCTCAAATCTCACATTAAAAATCTCATATCTAACAGATGAAAATACTGATAAGACTGCCTAACTGGCTTGGCGATGTGGTAATGAGCACCGCATTTATCAACGCGGTAAGGCAGCTTTATCCTGATGCTGTAATTGATGTTATCATCAAAAAAGAACTTGCAGGTATAGCTTCACTTATTCCCGGTTTACATACCATTTATCCATTTTCGAAAAATGAAAATAAGGGTTTAACCGGTGTATACCGCTTCGGCAGAGGATTGCGCAAACAGCAATATGACCTGTTTTTTAATTTACCAACCTCACTTTCGTCTGTTTTAATGGCATGGGCAAGCGGTTCTTTAAAACGTATCGGGTTTGGCAAAGAAGGTGGTTTTTTTTTGCTCACTAAAACATTTAAAAAACCGGCAAATATGCACCGGGTTGATGAGTATGTTTCGTTGCTGGAGCAATTTACAAGCAAAAACATAAGCGACAAGCGGGTTAAATTGCAAACTGACAACGCTATTGCCAGGAATAACAACAGGGTTTTGATCAATTTTAACTCTGAGGCATCTTCCAGAAGACTGCCGCATGAGACAGCTAAGGCGATTACTAATTTACTAATCAATACTTTTAAAACCACTACGTTCACTTTCATTGGCGCACCAAAAGAAGTTGCTTTTATAGAAGAGATTATTGACGGCATTGAAAATAAAACAAGAGTTGAAAACATGGCCGGCAAAACAGATCTTGTTGGCTTAAGCAATTTAATGGCAACCTCTACAGCTATATTAACCACGGATTCGGGGCCCGCACATCTGGCTAACAGCGTTGGCACACCCACTATTGTTTTATTTGGCGCAGGTAATGAACACAATACGGCGCCTTACAATAAACAAAATTTAACTGTTTTACGCGCCGGCAAACTCAATTGCGAGCCATGCGTTAAAAACACCTGCAAATTATATAATGTACCAAAATGCATGGAACTGATAGATGAATTACTCATCATTCAATCATTGAGCTTATATTTGCCCCATGCTTAAAGATGAAGTTGCAAAAGCCTTAAAGATTGTACAGGATGGGGGCATTATCCTTTACCCTACCGATACGATATGGGGAATTGGATGCGATGCTACCAATACCGAAGCTATAAATAAAATTTACAAGCTAAAACAGCGCGACGAAGCTAAAAGTATGATCATATTGCTGGATACAGAAAATAAGCTTGAAAGTTACGTTAGCGATGTTAACCCATTAGCGTATGATTTAATTGAATATGCCGAAAGCCCGCTAACGCTGGTAATGCCAGGAGCAAAAAATATATCAGTAGCCTTGATCAGCAGTGACGGCAGTATTGGAATAAGAATATCCAAACATCCGTTTTGTCTGCAGCTGATTCAAAGGTTACGAAAACCGTTGGTATCAACTTCGGCTAATATCAGCGGAAAACCCTCGCCACAATATTTTTCGCAAATAGATCAGGAAATAATTGATGGGGTTGATTATGTTGTTGATATTGACCAACACGATATGGAAATTAAAACACCATCAACCATAATGAAACTGGCGCCTGACGGAAGGTTTGAGTTTATAAGGCGCTAATTGATCTTAGATTTACAAATTATGAATGGGTTGTAAATCATCAAAGCCTAAAACTGTCATTCGTAAAAAACATGAAACAGCATCTTCAACATCCTATATTCAAAATTATTTCGAAGTTGGCGGCTGAGCATAACCTGCAGGTTTATGCCATTGGCGGTTTTGTGCGCGATATTTTTTTAAGCCGTCCGTCAAAGGACATCGATATTGTGATAATTGGCAATGGGATTGCGTTTGCCGAAAGTGTTGCTCAAAAATTAAAAGTAAAAGTATCTGTATTTAAAAACTTTGGTACAGCATCGCTTAAATACCACGATCTGGAAATTGAATTTGTAGGCGCCCGCAAGGAATCATATCGCCTCGATTCGAGGAAACCCATCGTTGAAAACGGCACTTTGGAGGACGATCAAAAACGCCGCGACTTTACAATTAATGCCTTAGCCATATCACTGCATCCTGATACTTATGGGCAACTTTTAGATCCTTTTAACGGGATTGCTGATTTAGAGCAGCAACTCATCAGAACGCCGTTAAACCCTAATGAAACGTTTTCTGACGATCCCTTGCGTATGCTTCGGGCCATCCGCTTTGCAACCCAATTGAATTTTAAGATAGACGATATTGCTGTTGAGGCTATAAAAAACAACGTAGAACGGATAAGCATTATATCACAAGAACGGATAACCGATGAACTGAACAAGATCATTTTATCGGCAAAGCCTTCCATTGGTTTCAATTATCTGTTTGATACTGGCTTGCTGCACAAAATATTCCCCCAAATGACCGCCCTTTATGGGGTGGATTACATTGACGGAAAGGGACATAAAGACAATTTTTATCACACACTGCAAGTACTGGATAATATTTGCGAAGCTACTGACGATCTTTGGCTGCGATGGGCTGCTATTTTGCACGATATTGCCAAGCCAGCCACCAAACGTTTTGAACCGGGCCATGGATGGACTTTTCACGGGCATGAAGACAAAGGTGCACGCCAGGTACCAAAAATATTTACGCAGTTAAAACTGCCGCTTAATGAGAAAATGAAATTTGTACAAAAAATGGTGCAATTACATTTGCGGCCCATTGTTTTGGCACAGTCAATCGTAACAGATTCGGCGGTGAGGCGTTTATTATTTGAAACAGGCGATGATATTGAAAGCCTCATGTTGTTGTGTAAAGCAGACATCACGACAAAGAACGAATATAAAGTAAAAAAATACCGCCAGAATTTTGAGCTGGTTCAACAAAAATTAAAAGACGTTGAAGAGCGTGATAATATCCGCAATTGGCAGCCACCGGTAAGCGGCAATGACATTATGGAACTTTTTGGCATAAAAGAAGGCAAGGAGATCGGTATTATTAAAAATCAGATACGTGAAGCCATACTGGAAGGCATCATTCTCAATGAACGCGAACCAGCAATTAATTTTGCAATTAGCAAGGGAATTGAAATTGGCTTAAAAGTTGTGGGTAACGAATTGCGATTTTAAGAAGCAACAAATTCCAATTTGAACATTCTAAATCCAAATTAAATTAAAACATTATTTACTTTTGTAAAAATATACTAAAAATGGCGCTATACAGGTTCAGGATTACTTTTGAAGACTATGATGATGTTATTAGAGAAATCGACGTAAAATCAAATCAAACATTTGAAGATCTTCACAGGGCTATCCACCAATCTACAGGTTACAATTCAGAATACCCTTCATCTTTTTATATCAGTAACGATCAATGGATGAAAGGTGAAGAAATTACCTATCTACCCAACCAAAAAAGGATTGATCGCGGCGTAGCCCTTATGGAAAAAGTAAAACTGCTGAGTTATATTGATGATCCGCACCAAAAATTCTATTACACGTTTAACTTCGATCGTCCGTTTGACTTCCATGTTGAGTTGATGAAGATTATTTTAGATGATGCGCCGGGCGTTGTTTATCCGGCCGTAATCAAATCTGTTGGCGAAGCACCCAAACAGTTTGGCAATGTTATTAATCCGCCGGCAGCTACTGCGGGAGTTGATGACTTTGACTTTTTAAATGAAATGGGATTAAATGAAGAAGACACCGAAGATTTCTCGGAAGTATTAGATACCGGAGTAGAAGAAGAGGACGAGAAAAAACTTGATGGGGGAGATGATGAGGAAGATGAATTTGGCGGTGAATTCCAGGATGATGAAGGCTTTGACGACGATGAAAAAATGTCGCACGGCGATGATTATTAATTAACATATAATTGATGGTTCATAGCGGTTGCAAACACCCATACGAACCATGATCTGTGAACCATCAACTGTATGACCTATCAACCAAACACCAAAACCCTGATTGTGATTGCCGGCCCTACCGCTTCGGGCAAAACGGCAGCAGCAATTGAGTTGGCTCAATATTATAAAACTGAAATAGTTTCTGCCGATTCGAGGCAGTTTTACCGCGAAATGTCTATAGGGACCGCTAAACCAACAAATGACGAACTTGCCGCGGCACCCCACCATTTTATCAACTCACATTCTATTACTGAGACTTTTAGTGCCGGAGATTTTGAAAAACAAGGCATCGGGCTTTTAAATGAGCTTTTTAAAACACATGATGTATTAATACTGGTTGGCGGCTCTGGGTTATTTATAAAAGCTATATGCGAAGGCTTTGATGTATTCCCTGACATACAACCCGGACTAAGGGAGAAATTAAACACCGAACTGGATCAAAAAGGAATCAGCTATCTCCAGGAGAAATTAAAAGCGGCCGATCCTGAATATTATGAGCAGGTAGATTTGGATAACCCTCAGCGCGTTATAAGGGCGTTAGAGATATTTGAAAGTACTGGCAAACCATATTCATCCTATCGCAAGTCGGCCACCGCTGCGCGTAATTTCAATATAGTTAAATTGGGTTTAACCTTGCCCCGTGCTGCCTTATATCAACGTATTAACCAACGCGTTGATATTATGGTACAGCATGGTCTTGTTGAAGAAGTAAGATCACTTTTACCTTACCGGCATCAAAATGCGTTGAATACCGTTGGATACAGCGAGTTGTTTGATTATTTTGACGGAAAATCAGACTTAATTACCGCAATTGAATTGATTAAACAAAACACGCGCAGATTTGCCAAAAGGCAAATAACCTGGTTTGGAAGAGATGAAAATATTATTTGGCTGCAAGCAGATAGTAAAGATTTGATTGCTGATATGTTAGCGGCAATCAAATCAATTAGCTAAATTTAAAATACCTATTTCAGCAGCGTTTGCAGGTAGGCCCCGTACCCGCTTTTTATATATTTTGCAACCAGCAGTTTTAATTGCTCATCATTGATAAAGCCACGGCGGTATGCCACTTCTTCAATACAACCAATTTTTGTAGCCTGGCGTTTTTCAATAACTCTTACATACTCCGAAGCATCGCTTAAAGAGTCAAAGGTACCGGTATCAAGCCACGCTGTTCCCCTATCCATTACCCCAACATGCAAGTTACCCTGTTCAAGATAAAATTTATTCACATCGGTAATTTCATACTCTCCACGCGGCGACGGTTTTAGTTCTTTAGCTATCTTTATTACATTATTGTCGTAAAAATAAAGCCCGGGTACAGCAAAATTTGATTTTGGATGAATTGGTTTTTCTTCGATTGACAAGGCCTTCAGATCATCATCAAATTCTACAACACCATACCTTTCCGGGTCAGCAACCGGATATGCGAAAATGGCAGCTCCCTCCACGTTATTAAAGCTACGTATCAGCTCGCTAAAACCTGATCCATAAAATATATTGTCGCCCAAAATAAGTGCTACTTTATCGTTGCCTATAAACTGTTCGCCAATTACAAAAGCTTGTGCGAGGCCATTGGGTTTTTCCTGAATTGCAAATTCAAAGCGGCATCCCAAATCTTTTCCATCACCCAATAAACGTTTAAAGCTCTCGTTATCTTCAGGCGTTGTAATAATCAGAATCTCCTTTATATCAGCCAACATCAATACCGACAATGGATAATAAATCATCGGCTTATCATAAATAGGCATTAATTGCTTACTTATAGCCCTGGTTATTGGATACAGTCTTGTTCCTGAGCCTCCGGCTAAAATTATTCCTTTCATGTAATAGTATGTTTATTTGTCTTTCAATATATGAATGCAAGTTGCTAAGCTATCGCGCCAATAAGGAATCTCCATTGCAAACTCCTTTTTGATTTTACTTTTATCCATTACTGAATACGGCGGGCGGGTTGCTTTCGTTACATACTCTTCAGTTTTTATCGGAATTGCTTTTACTTCAGTACCCGAGATATCAAACACAGCCCTTGCGAAATCAAACCACGATGTTACCCCTTCGTTACTGTAATGATAAACACCATAGGCCGTACTTTTGGCTCCAATAATTTGCAAAATACACGATGCAAGATCAACGGCATAAGTTGGCGTTCCTACCTGATCGGCAATTATTTTTAGTTCGTCTCTCTCGGCTCCGAGTTTAAGCATGGTTTTAACAAAGTTATTTCCATACTCGCTGTAAAGCCACCCGGTGCGGACGATAAAAAACTCTTTTAATAAGGCCTCTACTGCCTTTTCGCCATCAAGCTTAGTTTCGCCATATACGCTTATCGGCTTGGTTTCGTCCTCTTCGGTAAGCGGTTTAGCTTTATCACCCTTAAAAACAAAATCCGTTGATATATGAATAAGTGTTGAACTATTTGCAGCACAAAGCCTGCTCAAATTCTCAACACCTGTTTTGTTTATTTTTAAAGCCAGTTCTTGCTCGTCCTCAGCTTTATCAACCGCGGTATAAGCAGCACAATTTATACAATAAGCAGGCTTATAAGTCTCAAAAACTTTATTAAGCGCATTATTATCTAATATATTAGCTTCACTTTCGGAAGGAAAAAAGATGTTTGAAATTCCTCTTTTTTCAGCTATACTTTTAAAGCATTGCCCTAACTGGCCCGAGGCGCCAAAAATTACGATATTATTCATTTAAAATGATTGATTAAATCAGAAGTAAACATACTGTGATTTAATTATTTTATTTACTTAAGTGATTTAAAAAATCCTGGTAAGCTAATTTTATTCCATCTTCCAGTTCAACTGTATGTTTCCATCCTTTACTATGAAGTTTGGTAACATCCATTAATTTACGTGGTGTACCATCAGGTTTTGATGTATCAAAGTTTATTTCGCCCGAGTAACCTATTATTTTTTTAACAAGTAACGCCAGCTCTTTAATTGATATATCTTCTCCTGTACCGATATTAACCAGCCCCTCTTCGTTGTAATTTTGCATTAAATAGTAACAGGCTTCGGCCAAATCATCGGCAAATAAAAACTCCCTTTTTGGCGACCCGGTTCCCCAGATAGTTACAAGAGGAATATTTTGTTCTTTTGCCTCATGAAAGCGTCTTATTAGTGCCGGTAATACGTGCGAATTTTGGGGATGATAGTTATCATTAATACCATACAAGTTTGTTGGCATTACCGAAATGTAGTTACACCCATATTGTGCCCGATAAGCATCGCACATTTTTATACCGGCAATTTTGGCAATAGCATAAGGTTCATTAGTTGGCTCAAGTAAACCTGTTAATAAATACTCCTCTTTCAATGGCTGAGGAGCTAATTTTGGATATATGCAGCTTGACCCTAAAAACATTAATTTTTTAACGCCGTTGAGATACGAATTGTGGATTACATTGTTTTGAATCTGCAAATTATCATATAAAAATTCGGCGCGGTAGGTGTTATTTGCAATAATGCCTCCAACTTTTGCAGCTGCTAAAAAAACGTACTCTGGTTTTTCATGTTCAAAAAAGTCGGTCACCTGTTGTTGGTTTCGCAGGTCAAGTGTATCAGATGTGCGGGTTACGAAATTGGTAAAGCCCTCTTTTTGCAGTTTCCTGTAAATAGCTGAACCAACCATACCGCGATGGCCGGCAATATATATTTTGGACGATTTATCCATTCGAATATTTTATTAAATAATTTGTTTTAATAATTACAGGCGATAAAATTAAGCAGATATAAAGAAACGACAATGGCCGCACCAAAGATTAAAAATTATATTTATAAGTTAAAATTAAAGGCAGGTAAACCTTTTGTATTAACATTTGCTGTAAAAATTGCTCCGCTTAAAGGGTAATCTTCCAGTTCTTTTTCACTCATTTGTGTACGTGCTGTTGTAATAAACAATGTATCTAAATTTTCGCCTCCAAATGCACAGGATGTTACTTTAGGCACAGGCAGATCCACTTTTTGGAGTAACTGACCAGTAAATGGGTTAATTTTTACCACACCAAAACCGTCCCACAATGCCACCCATAACATCCCATCAATATCAATTGTCATCCCATCCGGATAGCCTATTTCTTCGGGGATTTTAACAACTAATTTTTTATTTGAAATATGACCGCTCTTCCCTTCAAAATCATATTGTACTATTTCACCTGTAGGTGTGTCAATATAATACATCAAACTACCATCTGCATTCCACACAATACCATTTGAAATAGAAACGCCCGTTATTTTTTCTTCAAGGGTAAAATCATCTTTCACACAGTATAAGGCGCTAACTTCGCGTATATCATCCATTGATAAGGTACCAACCCAAAATCTTCCGTTAGGGTCACATTTCCCATCATTAAAACGTTTATTGTGAGTTAAGTGGATCTGTGTTTTACATTTATACTCAATGGCTCCGTTTGTAAGGTTTATAATTGCTAAACCATCCTCCAACGCTACCAAAACAGCATTTGAATTTATTGGCACTACACTTCCTATTCTTTTTTCGGTATTATATGTTTTATTTTCGAGAGTTGCCGGGTTAAAAACGTTAAAACACATGCCTTCGATGTCAACCCAATAAAGTCTTTTTAGGAGATGATCCCAGATGGCACCCTCTCCCAATAAAGCCCGGGCATCAAATAATATTCGGGCATTTATAGGCGTGTTTATTAACATTTAAATAATTATGTACTGGTTGATAATAACTTAGGTTTTGCAATACTTTTATGGCGCCTTTCTATTCCAAATCTTTTAACACGTTACTTATCCCCCCGTCAATGTTTAAATTAGCCCCATTAATAAAGCCAAGCATATTTTCTGCCAGTAAAAGAGCTAACTGTGAAACTTCCTGAGGCTTTCCAATACGCTGACTGGGGTGCAATTCATTAAGCATACGTACTTTATTTTCATCATTGTTAAAACCGTCACGAAGCATTTGCGTGTCAATGGCCGCCGGGCTTATCGCATTTACACGAACAGTGCCCTGAAGATCAACAGACAAGGCCTTAGTTAAACCTACTAACGCACTTTTTGAAGTTGCGTAGGCCAGAAATCTTTTTTTTGTGAGCTGATGATGTATACTTGCAATATTAATAATTGAACCTTTGGATTTAGCAAGCCTGTTTAGGAAAAATTGGCTAAGCATTAACGGCCCGGTTAAATTTACATTCAGCGTTTGATTCCAATCTTCCAGTTTAACTTCACTTAAACAACTTAATATTTGTACCGCTGCATTATTTATCAATACAAAAAGCTCGGGAATTTCGGCATCAAAAATTGCCTCCATCTCTTTTTTATAAAGAGGATCAATACAATATAAATTCAAATCAAACCTAAAAAATTTGTCACACCAGGCCGATGTTTCATCTTTTATGTCCAGGCCTATCACTTCATATCCTTTTTCGCTAAACGTTTTGGCTAATTGACTGCCAATGCCGCCTAAAACACCTGTAATTAAAGCAGTTTTTTTCATGTGCATTTATTTAACATTCAAATAGCCAAATATAAGTTCAATAGCTTTTAAACTCGCTCTAACTACAGCTTCCTTAGTGTTTGAACCGTTATGCGTACCAAAAATACATTGTTCAAATTGTCGGAGCGGATTATCAGTTGTGAGTGGCTCCTGTTCAAATACATCTAAACCTGCTGCCTTTATTTTCCCTGATTTTAACGCGGCAACTAATGCGTTTTCGTCAATTAACCCACCCCGTGATACATTGATAATAGAAACACCATCTTTCATTTTAGCTATACTTTCGGGATTGATCAAATGATAACTTGATGGGGTAAGCGAACAAGTTAAAATTACAAAATCAGCAGCTTCAATTTGTTCAGGAAAATTCAATATCTGATCTACATTAGCATCCTTTGCTGATAATTTGGAGAAAGGATCATAAGCATTAATTTTCACGTCAAAACCTTTAAGCCGGCGTGCCGTAGCTAAACCAATATCTCCTAAACCAACCAATGCTACCGTTTTGTTTGTTAACGACACTCCCGGGGGCTTTATCCAGTTACCCTTGCGTACCTCGCGGTCAACTCTATATGATTCGCGCGCAAGTCCCAAAAAATAACCCATTGCCATATCTGCAACCTCGTTGCCAAACATACGTGGCGTGTTTGAAATTGGTATACCCAATTTTTCCGCAGCCTTAAAGTCAACATTATCAACACCAACGCCCCATTTAACAGCAGCTTTCAAATTACCATCTATACCGGCTTTAAATACTTTTTCGGTCGCAGGGTCATCACCAATTATCCACCCGTCTGCCTGGGGTACCAACTTTAGCAGCTCTTCTTCGCTAAGTGTTTGTACTACTTCGGGCAACATTAACTCTATATTTTTTTCTTCAAAAAAGTGTTTCAATTCATTAATGCTCCGCAACATCGGGGGACAGGTGATCAAAATCTTCATACAATGTTATTCAGTTTTTTATATAATAGCTCAGCAACTATAAAATTCAGCTCTACGTCAATATCCTGGGCTTCAATTTCGGGCATTTCAAATAAAAAAGGGCGATCGCCTATTCTGTTATGCTTTCTTTCAAGTATTGATTTTGAAAAAATGTAAAAACAGGAGTTTTCCTCGAAAATCGGCGGCAAATCCTGGGTACGTAACAAGATATTCTGGTTATGATTAATCGGCCTGGCAAGTGCATCCCAATATCTTACGTGTTTACGGGTTACCGAAAACAAAGAATCATTCATGGGGTGGACTTTGAAAAATTTCTCGATACCCTCAGTTAATGTTTTGGTTGTTAATAAGGGATTGGTACTATGCGTTTGCAAATAAAAATCTGACGGAACCTGATTAATCATGTTTAGTAAAACATCATTCATTGGTATGCTTCCATCCCTCAAATGTTCTGGCCTTTGAAGCACAAGCACTTGAGGAAATTTTTGTTGCGTTTGTTCAATTACTATAGGGCTATCTGTATCAATAACTACTTTATCTATAAGAGGGCAATCTAAAAGTGTTTGAATTATATGATGAAAAAGTGGTTTGCCAGAAAAATCCCGATAATTTTTTCCGGGGATTCTTTCACTTGAATGGCGCATCGGCACTAAAGCAGTTAATTTATATTTATTCATTTCTGGTAATTGGTACAGTGCTAATTTGGTTCACAATTGAATATAGATGAATAGATTTAACCCTCGAACCCGCTATATATAATTTTTTCGCCAACTCCTGATGATGGAGGCTGCTCACCCTGCTTATTCGGGTTTCTTTTGAGGTCATTGGGGTAATAAAGTCTTTTTCTTAATGTTTCGTTAGGCAAATTCTTTTGACGATAACCTAAGTAAGTGCCCCAAAACTGCATAAATCTAAAACTAAAAATAGATTTTAAATTTTTAAAGAATACACCATCGTGAATTGCATGAAAGCTGTCTGAGCAAATATTTGCAATAGTTAATTTAACAAAATTAAAAAAAGAGAAATGCTCCAGAGGGTATATTATCTTTAAAGCAAGGGCTTCTCTTCTATACCTATTCTTAACGCGTACGGGTGTTTCATCATGCACATGTACAATAGGGGCAAAAGCTTCATAAGCTATTTTATAACCTTTTGCCTGCATTTTTGAGGCCCAATCTAAATCTTCTAATCCTGTAAGGTTCTCATCGTAGGGCTGTCCTTCCCACAATTTTTTACGTACTACGCAATTTGCGTTATTGCAAAAGGAGATTGTTTGCTTATAATTTGAATAAGCCGGAAACCATTTATTTAATAATTGCTGCTCAGAATATTTCGAAAAATCACAACCTACCTGTCTTCCGTATACCAATCCTATCTCTTCATCTGTAAAAGGGAGTAGCATTTTTTCTATCCAATCTGTATACAACGGATAAACATGTGCGCTGGCAAAAAACAAAAACTCACCTTTGGCTTCAGCACAACCGCGATTCAAGGCACGCCCAAATGAAAATTCATCGGGCTTTATATTTATTATTTTAACGTTGTATTCCCGGGCTATAGCTACGGTATCATCATCCGATCCCGAATCCACTAATATAATTTCAGTGTTTAAAAAAATAGTTTGTTTTTTAATCCCCTCAAGCAATCTTCGAATATGTCTTTGCTCATTGTATGAACGAATAATTAAACTACATGTTAGTGCCATTTATTTTATTCTACTTGTTAAACAAATTGATTAATTGTAAACTATTATATCAATTAATATATTTATTATCCCGAACTTTTTATTTAAGCCTTATTAAAAAATAAAATCAGTTCTTGTTAAATAATTAATGGCTAAACAATTCTGATTACATCTACCTTAACTAAGGTATTTCAATAAAACTTATATGTTTATTATTGTCTGATAATAAATCCCAGGCATTTTTATAGTTCCGCCTTGAAAGATTTATTTATGTTTATTCAAATTGATTTTTAATAACGTAACCCGAATTTTTTAATAACTTTTCTTTGTTAAATATCTCAACGTCAGCAGCAACCATTTCTTTTACTAATGCTTTAAGATCGTATTTTGGATACCATCCTAACTTTTTATTTGACTTGGTTGGATCTCCAATCAAAAGCTCAACCTCAGTAGGTCTAAAATATTTTTCATCAATAAGAACAACTTCCTGCCCTTCCTTTAACAAATAATCAGGATTGTTACATTTAGTTACGTATCCTTTTTCGTTTACTCCTATGCCTTTAAACTCAACGGCAATGCCTACCTCAGCAAAAGCTAATCTAACAAATTCTCTTACCGTTGTAGTAACCCCTGTTGCAATAACAAAATCCTCGGCCACATCTTGTTGAAGTATAAGATACATGGCTTCCACATAATCTTTCGCATGTCCCCAATCGCGTTGTGCATCTAAATTGCCTAAATAAAGTTTATCCTGTAAGCCCATTGCTATTTTACTTACGCCCCTTGTAATTTTCCTGGTAACAAAGGTTTCACCCCGCAAAGGACTTTCATGATTAAATAAAATACCGTTACACGCAAATATATTATAAGCCTCTCTATAATTTACAGTAATCCAGTAAGCATATAATTTAGCAACAGCGTAAGGTGAGCGCGGGTAAAAGGGAGTAGTTTCTGATTGAGGCACTGCTTGTACCAAACCATATAGCTCAGAGGTTGAAGCCTGATAAATTTTAGTCTTTTTTGTAAGTCCCAGTAATCTGATTGCTTCCAATAACCTCAAAGTACCGATGCCATCGGCATTTGCAGTATATTCTGGGGTATCAAAACTTACCTTAACATGAGACATTGCTCCCAGATTATAGATTTCGTCGGGTTGAACTTGTTGAATAATTCGTATTAAATTGGTACTATCACTCAAATCGCCGTAATGAAGAACCAGATTTTTGTTTGTATCATGCGGATCCTGATACAAATGATCAATTCTGTCAGTATTAAACAATGAACTTCTCCGTTTTATGCCGTGTACTTCATATCCTTTAGAGAGTAAAAGTTCGGTTAAATAAGCTCCATCCTGGCCGGTTATCCCGGTTATTAACGCTGTTTTTTTTATCATAAATTCACTGAATAATGTATAGTTCAAATTGTATTTACCCGATGTAAATTAGCAAAGTGACTCAAAAAAATCAAAATTGAATTTTTCGTTTTTACAAAAGTGTTATTTCAAGAAACAAATATTACAAATATCATAAAATATTACGAATAATATCATTAATGTTAATTAAAAGCGCGCACTGTGTTTTACAAATATTTCAATTATTTGTTTTTTGCGAGTCAAAATAATGAATATTCTCGACGGTGTTTTTAATGTTTGCTTTTGAAGAAGCGCCAAAAAGAATGGATTCAATATTTGGCAAACCACACACATATTCAATCGCTTCCTTAGGAGGGATCGCTCCTCCGCCTAAAACCTGCATGGCAATGGCCCTAAACTGCCGTGTTTTAAGTGTTTCTTCATATAATTCTTTCCCCCCCGACATTCTGAAACCTGCCTTGTTAATAGAAGAACAAATAATAGGATTTTTAATCCCTCCTTTTTCTAATACATCTAAAAGCCTTGGCATATTCATCGTAATAAAACCCGCTTCAGCATTGTATTTCTTCTTTATATGATTATAAAAGCCAACTAAAATATCATCTGCCCGCAAACCAAGAAATAAATCGGTAATAACGTTCTGCAGAAATACTACGGGAGTGTTTACCCCCGTAAACATCTTCATTTCGGCATCTATTAATAACTCCATTATCGAAAGAAAATCTTTTGATAAATAAGCCACTCCTCCCTTTAGCATGGTGCCAAATAAATTACCGGGCACATATTGTTTAATGGTGCCTGCTATTCCTAACTCTGTAACCGCATTAGCATATTTATGAGCATACGGCATACAAGGGAATATTTTGAAATCAGCATATTTTTCGGGATCGTTTTTTACTATTTTACAAATATTTGCTATACGGTCATGTGTGGTACACATAAAGCTATTTATACCAAAACTCCTTGCATCATCCAGTGTTTCTACTATTGCACTATCCTCCCGGAACCTGATAGATTGCGCTCTCGATTTTTCGTCAGAAATATGATTAACAGCAAAAAACTGGTTATCTCCAAATAGAATTCTTTCCATTATCACCTTATTTAGAACTTTTTTTAATCAATTCAATAGCATTGTCTGTATACCAGGCGCTTTGAAATGTATTTATTGAATTAGGGACAATCCCTGCAACAGCATTAACAAAATAATCTATTTGATCTGAATATTCTTCGCCCCGTAAATAAAAATCCACCTGGTCGGTAAGATCTGTTATATAACTTACGTTCCAACCCTTAGAATATCCCTTTAGACTATTTGCGTCTTTTAAGAATACTTTTAGTTCATTAGCGTCAGATACTATTTTGCCTTTGGTACCGATTATGGTTACTGTAGTTGACATTTTACGATAGGTTTCATCGCTCCAATTAACTGATAAAACACCCGAAACGCCATTTGAAAGTTCTAACAATGAATATACCGCATCTTCAACATTGTTAGAATATATTGATTTTAGCAAGCTGCCCTTTACGCTCTTTACAGGAGCTAACAAATCATTAATAAGGTCAATTACATGAGATGCGTAATCTAATAAACAGCCTCCGCCCTCTAATGGGTCCGAGCGCCAGGTATCTTGTTTTGCCTTTATTACTACAGGCCCGTATGCTTCGCCAACAAAATGGTATATATTCCCTAATGCGCCGCTGGCTATAATTTTCTTTACTTCACTAAATGTGCTTATAAATTTATTGTGATAACCTACCTGATTTACTACTTGTTGCTTTGTGGCCAATTCAACCAATTCCTGCCCTTGCACTGAATTCAAACAAAATGGTTTTTCGGCAAAAACACTTACCTTTTTTTCAAGCAAATATTTGATAACAGGATAATGGAACTTCGTTGGGACAGCAACTACCACGGCATCAGGTTTAACTTCGTCAACCATTTTCTGATAGTCGGTGAAACAATTAAACTTCCCATACTTAGATAAAAAGTCATTAATCATTTTTGAAGTATCACAAACACCTACCACTTCAACACCAGGATGAGCGCCTAAGATAGCTAAATGAGATATACCCATTTTACCGGCGCCTATAATTGCAACTTTTATCATGCTTTTTTAAATCGAAAAAATAATAATATTACATCACCAAAAAAACTCATTTGATTTTTAATGTTTCTTTTGAAAATTTCCGGACGATAATAAATCCTGATTAACCAAGCTAATCTTAATTTAAACCAAATAGGGGGTATTGCTTTTTGAGTTCCTGCAAACCAATCAAAAACATTTCCTATACATATAACCAAACCTGCATTTAATGAGTCTCTAAATTTGATTGCCCATTTTTCTTGTTTGGGGCAGGTCATGCCCACAAACAAAATATCGGGATTAAACTCATTTACAGCTTTTAGCATGCTGTTATTATCCTCATTGCTAAACTCATCTTTAAACGGAGGCGAATAATACATAACAACAATATTTGGATATTCCTTTTGCATCCTGAGTTTTATTTTGTCAAGCGTGGCATCTGAAGATCCTAAAAAAAAAGCCTTGCCTTTTACAGTTTCCAAACGATTTATGAAATGGTTAAATACGTCGGGGCCCTGATTTTTTTTTATGTTTTTACCTTGTAACAATAATGAAGCCACAGCAAAATAAACCCCATCAAGTACCAAATAATCACTTTGTTGAAGTGCTTCTTTAAATATTGTATCTTTAATAGTGATTCCGTATGAATTAGGGCTGATCGTATTAATTACACGGCATGAGTCTCCGGCAATATCAATCAGGCTTAAATCGTCAGAAAAAACCTTAAAGTCCAATACTTCTATAAATTCTGGGTTGGTCATTTATGCTGATTAAATTAATTTTCTAATATCAATGCTGATAATGACAAAGAAGAAACAGAACGGAACCTGGTTTCACAAATAGGGAAAACAGCGTTAAATGGTTGATGTATAATTTTAGTCCTTTTCCAAGTAATCAATCTCAATAAAAAATTCAAATATAAATTTTTCCCAAGAATCCGAAACAAAACCGGCAATGGTTTAAGCACTTTTGCCACGGTATCAACTTCGTTTCTATAAATTTCTTCTAACTGTTTTGATCGGCTGCTGTTACGTAGTCTAAATGCCGATAACGGCAAATTTATGGTCCACAATTCTGCAAGTCCGGCAAAATTTATCCACAATGCGTAATCTGCTGCAAGTTTTAGTTCCAGATTTAGTCCCCCTGATGCATCCCAGATCTCCTTCTTCCAAAACATTGATTCCTGCTGCAAATACCCGTATCCATTTTTTTTAAACCAACCATTCTTTATAGCATCCTGTGGTTTTGCTGAAGCGTTATTATAGATTTTTTTTATGGAACCATCTTCATTTAAAAACGCCGGTATGCCGGTTAACCATTTAATGTTATTATTTGACGCAAAAATATCTGCAACAGTTTTAAATGACCATTGGAATGATATGTCATCAGCATTTAGCCAGCAATAAATATCTCCTGTAGCATATTTAAACCCCTTTTGTATTGCATCATATTGCCCCTTATCAGGTTCACTAATTAAATGGGTGATATATTTACCGTATTTTTTTAATATTAATAATGAATTATCTGTCGATTCTCCGTCAATAACGATAAGCTCCAGGTTGGGATATTCCTGCTTTACAATGCTTTTTAATGTATCCTCGATGTAATTCTCCATGTTGAAATTTGGAATAACTACAGAAATTCTTGGATACAAAACCTGAACCATATAATGATAACTTATTTTTTATTGAAGCAAAATTTATTAATTGGATAAAAAAGCATCTTCATTAGGCAAACACCGTTAAATAATAAACTATAGAAATGAATTATATTCTAACTCTTTACTGTTAGATGGAACATAGAATGTATCCATTTGCCAGAATGACAGATCATGCTTCCTTAACATTGGGTCAACCATCTCGATGCTTAAAAATCCAAGCTTACTTAAATATTCGTTCATTTCCCAATATCGCAAACTATCCTTTGTTAACTTATAGTTGTACGTTTCAATAATCAATAAATTAGTGTTTTTTAACGTTTCAACCGCTCCTTCTAATATCGGAACTTCATAACCATGAGTATCCAGTTTAATAAGGAACGGCCCCTTTAAGTTTTTCTTTTTAACTTCTATATCTATACTGGTTAATGGAACCCTAACTGTACTTGTGCTCTCATCAAAAGGTTTATCCGAAGCCTGGCCACCTAACGGATCAGAATCATTAAAAAATATTTCACCCTCCTCCTTACCGGCCGCAGCTATTACATAATCAATATTTGAATGTTTTGATTTAAATTTTTGAAGATTTCCGGCATGTTGTTTTTGTGCTTCTATCAGTAAATATTGTGCTGAAGGATAGGAGTCCATGCATGACTTTGACCATCTGCCATCAGAAGCCCCAACATCAATTATTGTATTTAAAACTATTCCTCTTTTAAAACATCTTTCCAAAGCGGCTTCCATTGTGAATTTAACAGATGATTTGATATCGCTAAAAAAAAGCCTATAAATTACAGCTAAGTATTTCTTCATTCTTCAAAAAATTATCCATTTATATGTAAATTCTCTAACAAATCTACAAATATTTTGCGAGGAAGCGTATTTTAATATTGGGTGATCTTTATAAAAATATGCATTTAAGAATACTATTATTTATTGCTATTAGGAGTTTGGGTAAACAAACCTCATAAAAAAGAGGTTTAAAATCAACCTCTTAATGTTTCTTTTTAGACAATAATTAACTCAGGTATATCTCTGTTAATAACCAATTATATCAAAAATGGTTTCTTAAAAATCTTGATATATTATCTGAATGTTTAAATGCGATTAGTTTTTTGGGGGATGATTATTGAGTTCTAAATATTGAAGGCCACCTTTTGAGTTTAAGTTATACCACGGATTATCATTACTTATATTTCCGTCCTTCTTTATTTTTACAAGTATCTCTTTATTTTTTATAGCGTTTGATAATTTATTAAATTTATTGGGATCTGTATAAAATCTATTTTGAGGGTTAGTTTTAGTTGGAACATACAAATCCCAGGGAATCAGATAGTCTCTACCGCGCAGATAACAATAAGCCATCAGGAAATCATGAGATTTTTGATCATCAGAAACTAATGAAAAAACTTGTGTCTTACCTAACCTGTCCGCAACCTTGTATACGCTATCAAGATAGGGTACATTGAGATTATTTTTGCTTAATTCGCATATTCCGCCATCAAATACACTATAAACATCATTCCATTGTCCATTATAGTTATTAGTTAATGTTTTGATACCCGGCCTGTATGCTTGCAGCCTGGATTTCCAGTTTTGCAAAAACTTTACCACACTGGCTCTTTGGTATTGCTGATATAGTACCAACAGATTTTTATCCGACTGGTTAGTTCTATTAGATTTATCATCATTAAGTACTTTGATGAATTTTTGCTTTAATGAGTTCTCGTCAAATTGACCAGCAAACGGTGTGTTAGAATGTGCTAAATAGTCAACAAAACCTTGTAAACAATAGTCGCAGAAACAACCATATTTATTCGGTCTGTCATTCTGTAATTGTACGTTAAATGCTCCATCGTCAACAAATATCGCGTATGCGCCTAAATCAGAATAGTGAAAAGTCTTTTTCAGGAAAAAATCCTGGAAGCCCGGATTATTTACACATCCCCAATAAACTTTTGAACCAATCATCCAGGGTGCTTCGTAAGGTCTTCCATTAATATCCACAATTCGAAACTTCTTGGTTGTATATCCGGCAGAGTCGCCAACTTCCGGATGTATTGCAAGGCTAAATGGCAAATTTCTGTCTTTGAACAATTTTAAAGTATTTGCCGATTCAGTATATATCCAATCCAGCCGTGACGGCTTTAACTGATCAATTACTTTTAATGTACTGAGGGTATCTGAGCTATTTGAGGGGTGAAACGATCTGGACGTTAAAACAATATGAGTGCCTTGAGAATATGTGTTGTAACTAAAGAAAGTAATTGCAAAAGTGCAGATCACATTAATAAACTTTTTCATGATGAATTTTAATTTAATTAGATTATAACACAATTGATATGCATTTAAGTTTCAATAAATTACTTGATTTATCTTTAACGATCAGATCTTTATTATTGCATCCGATTTCGGTTTAGAAACAATATTTTTTCTTTATAAGGTCCAAATGGAATATGGGTATAAATAATTTTCTGGGTTAGTTCTTTCCCATCAGAAATGTTTGTAATTATTGAATCAAACTCTTTATAATCTTTGTTAGAATCTATTTGCATGGCTTCTTTTTCTAACTGCTCTTTAATATATTCTCTCGAAACGGTTTCCGGGAAACTCTTTAAAAACACGGCTAACGAAGTATCCTCATTATAATCAAACAATTCATAAAAGTTCTTTCTCTCGAAAACATCCAATTGGCTATTAAAGCCTGCATTATATACTTTAAAACCATATTTTACAGACGCCTTGTTTACAACTTCAAAGCTCTTAATCATATCCTGAGACATCTTTAAATCAGGCTGATGATACTTTCGTCCTTTGCCAAAATACCGTGGATCAAAATGGTTCGGATCATCATCTTTTAATGATTCTATTTCGCGCCCCTTTATTACCTTCGCCGTTTTATGAATCTGATAGTTTTGATCAACTCCAACGAGATAAATTTCTGAGAAACCCAAATAGGTTAAAACCTGCAATGCCTGGAATGCTACAGTAGCGGCTTTTCCTGTTAATGGCAGCATATCAGAATACCAATTAGGCACCATACCATGTATCCACAGCACATTGGGTTTTTGTTTAATATATTGTTTATGGATAGAAAGGAAAACACCTAATCCGAAATTTTGAATTTGTTTATTTACCTCATTACTTATATCGGGTAAAACCACGGGGTCTACACACATATAAAATTTGGGGTGCCAGTTAAGTCTTTCATGAAGCATGTAGAATCTGTTTAAACACATCGTATACTCATCACGCAACATGTATAAAGGCGTTTCATTTAAACTGGGCCCATTGCCTATTAAAAAGGCTCTTTTACCTGCATACTTACCTTTAAGAGCTTTCCACTCTTTTGTATTAGCATCCGGAACAACTTGGGTGTTAAATATTTGCTTAGCTTTAAATATCTGGTTGGTTACCCGATTACTCATATTAATTAACGTTTTTTTTTATTATTAAATTTTATTGTTCCCCGCATTTTAAAGACAGGGATGAAGGTAAATATTTTTCATACGATTAATACGGACAGGCGGTCCGCTTTTGAAAAAATCATATCCTAATAGTCAACGATTAAGTGTTTTTATCTAACTATTTAATAAAAATGTGCAAATATTGTTTTCAATATCAGCGAAAATATAAGTTGTCTTTTATTTTATACTTTAATCCAGATTTTCTATCCCCGATAACTTTAGCCGGCACCCCGCCTACAATTTTATAAGGCGGCACATCCTTGGTAACCACTGAACCCGCGGCTACAACAGCTCCCCTGCCTATAGTAACGCCAGGCAGCACAATAACTCTTGAGCAAATCCAAACATAATCCTCAATTATTACGTCTCCGCCCTTAACATCATGATAATCTGAAGCCGGGTCATGCTCCAGGTTATAAATTAATGTTTCTCTTGCAATATCAACGTTATTACCAATGATCAATTTATAAGACCGGCCATCTAACAAGCAATAGGGATTAATTATGGTATTGTTCCCAATTTGTATATTGTTTCGATTTAAGGAATGATTTAGTATCTGCACTCCTAATCTGATAGATGAATTTTTGCCAACCCTAAAATATAACCTTGCTAATGATCTTCTGACGGTTTTACTCGGAATTTTATTAATGATATGATTGAATAAATAAAGCCGAAGACCGATTATAAATTGTTTAAATCTATCAAACACACCGGCTTTTAAAAAGCTTAAAAAATATCGTATATGCTTGTTTGCTACCTGTACAAAAGTATAAAACAAGCCTACATGAGAATTATAAAAAGATATGTCTTTTGAAATATTATGATTTGAACGTAAAGACGTAAGGCCTTTGAAATATCCTACTATTGACCCGCCATGTGATATGCTTGTTTGCCGCCTGTCATTCCATACCTTTAAAAGGGGGTGGCAAAATATTTTAAATCCTTTTTTATTTGCTCTTAATGTAAAATCGGCATCGCCATAATATTGCGGAAAGCGTTTATCGTCAAATTTCCCAACTGAATCAAATATACTGTTGGGTATTAATACCCCCATGCCTCCAGTCCAATCACAAAGAACAGGTTCCTGATATTTGTCTCCGTCAAATTCGTCATGACCGAAAATGCTTTTTTTCCCAGTTTTAAAATTAAAAGTGGCGCCGAAATAGAATATTTTATTGGGGGGGCTATGATAATAAACTTTGCTCGAAACAATTGCATTTAAAAATCTATCATCATTAACAACATGCTCTAATTGGCAAAAATAGTCATCCTCAATAATAAGGTCATCATTCCATAAAAGTACGTACGCAGTGCCTAACTCATTTATAGCATAGCTAACTCCCTTATTAATGGCTCCGCTCCACCAAAGGTTTCCGTCACCATTAAGCAAATGGACTTCAGGGTAATGCTCACTGATCCATATTGAACTTCCATCTGTTGAACCGTCATCAACAACAATAACTTTATAATCAATTATACAATTGCTGCTATGCTCGTGATAATATTTTATCGCTGAATAAATTGATGATAATCCTGTTTTTGTTATCTCCAGACGATTATAAATAGGAACTATAATGGATATTATTTTCATTAAACAAGTTAACTAATGGTTAGCTAATAGTATCAAATATTTATTGGTACCTAAATCTGCCTCATTTTTAATATCAATATTTTATATCTGATAGATATACTTTTGATCAATTCTAAATTATACTCCTTTGATACTTAAAATATTATCCGTGATTAAACTCTCTTCAATTGTATGGTCATGGGATGAGCTTGTGGTTACTGACCGATACACATTATTACTTGTTAACCCAAAAAATATAAAAATATGGAAAAATGCATGATCAAATATCGCTTCGCTAAAACCACAGATTAAAAAGATGACGGTAATCATGATAGGAAAATACTTAGGAGACTTATAATAAATTGCTAAGCGATAAAAGGAATAATATATTAAAATGAAATATAAGATGAAAAAAAATATCCCCCATTCAACCAGTAATGCAGTATCACCGCAATTTCTTAAAACATTCTTATCCTCCGCTCCTATTCTAACGCTCTTGGTGCTTCCCTTCCCAAATAATACGTATTCTGCTTTTTGAGATATCTCACTTATATCTAAAAACGCACTCGCCATTCGCGAATTACCGCCCCGCTTATCTATTTCTGAATCAATGTTCGAAAACTCATCTTGTATCTTTGTACTCAAAAAAGAAAGGTTAGAATATAAATTGAGACCTATAAATACCACTATTACACATAAAAGGCCTTTTTTAAAATTGGATATGGTTTTTATTGATAAAAAATAGCCCAACAACAAAATAAAATAAGCCAAAAAACAGGTTGTAGAAAAAGTAGTTAAAATACCAATTGTAAAAACAATGCCTTTTTTATTAAATAGTTTTTTGGTAATAAACAAATTAAATATTTGAGCAATAATGAGCATGATGGCGAAAACCGTAGGTTCCCAAAACGCGCCGTTATTACGTCCTCTTTCAAAAAGGTTATAATCGAAATTGTAAAATATAGGATTAATCTGTTTTGTTGTTTCCCCGTACGCAAAAATAGACGTCTTAAAAATGTCAGGAACCAAATCGCTAAAAGCTATAACACTACTTTTATCTATATAGTAAAGAATAAAAAAAACAAAACTTATTAAAGTTAAAAAGTATAATATTTTGATATAGATGGTTAATAAATTTAATTTTAAATAATTAACAGTTAATAAAGCAAACAAAAAATAGCAAAATACCTGTCTCGTACTTATAACATCATAGCCGCTAAATCTAACATTATGATATATTTCTAATAATAAAACTATAACCAATATTACGGTTTCTCCTTTAGTGATATAAAACCTTTTAATCAGAAAAACAAGGCATGCTATTGTCGCATAAATTCCAATCGACGCGGATTTAAAAATTGGAATAACGGACATTCCAATTAACATAAACAATAATAAATAATCTATATTCTTAATCTTACTGATTCTATCCATAAGTCATTTTTGTAGACTTTATCTGATTTCTACCTCAAAACTCCATCACCTTACGTAAGTTTTGTTACGATACTGCTACTGGCAGTTCTGAATAGGCTCCGATAACTTTTCCTTTTTAAAAATTACTAAAAATAAACCGACAATGAAAAACTTAACATATATATTCAAGTTTAATAATCTTATTCGTTAAACCTTGTAACGTTCAAAAATTCTCTCCCAAACCTCTGAATATTTGTTGTATAATCAATCTGAGTGCGCTCTGGTATATCAGTTAAATAACGCTCCATTATTACTCCCAAATCATTTGAGTCATGCGGATCAAAGAAAGTACAGTTTTCTGATACTTGCTCTTTATGAACCTTAATATTGCTTAATATTATATGCTGACTCAATGCTTTGGCGTCTTCAACAACCGTGCTCCATCCCTCAAAAAGTGAAGGCTGAATAATTGCAATTGCTTCATCCATTAATTTCAACTGTTCTTCCCTATCAATAAATCCTAAAAAAACAACGCGTTTTATAATTTCGTTATGCACAATAAAATCATGTAACGATGTAAAAAAATCCAGATTTCTTTTATCCTGAGTACTGCCGGTAAATACTACCTGAAAATCAATTTCTCTACTTTTAAATAATACTATTGCATCCAGGATTACTTTATGATTTTTATGTGCCCAAAATTGATTGGTAACAATAAAAAAATGCTTTTTTATGCCAAATTTTTCTCTTAAACCATCTATCTCAAGATGTTTAAATTCTGGCAAAATACATGCAAATCTTACCAATGCGGTTTTACACTTATAATCTGGGTAAAAGGTTGTAAAATCATTCAAGGCATCGTTGCTGCTAAAAACTACAACCCCTTTTTTATTTGCGGCAATATTTTTATGCCATTTTGTTCGGGCTAAAATTTCACTAGCAGAAAAAAAATCAGGTAGATATCGTTCCTGAAAATCAGGTATCCAGAAAAATGATCTTTTACCGTAACTTAAAAAATTGACGTAAGGATAAACCAAATCCGGTTTCTCCTTAAAAAGGAATGACTTCCCCAATAATTTGATAGAAATAAAACTTAATGTACTAACTATAGCGGACGGTGGATAAGTCTCAAATTTAAAATACTTTATAAAGGGATAGTTTATTTTCTTAATATCCTCAATGGGAGAAATACTATTATAGTATATAAACAATTCGGGCTTTTCCTCATCTGGTAACAGATTTAAAGAATATATTATGTTTAGCTTATATATAACCCCTCCTGCCCATCCACTGTAGTCAAAAAAAAATGTTAAACCTAATTTCAATTTCTTCATAATTGCTGCTTTTATACAGTTTTGGCCCAACCTATATATTCTGCTATTCCTTCTTCAATAGTAACCTGAGGTAAGTAACCCATCGACTTTAATAAAGTAATATCTGCTTTCCAATATAAAGGATCGCCCGCTTTAACCTTTTTGTTAAATATTACTTGTTTACTACCAGGAAAATGCTGCTTAAAAATATCGGCAATTTGTTTTACAGTAATTTCTGCACCGTTGGCAATGTTGATAGGCCTGCCATCAAATATTTGATTATGAATGCAGTATTCTATAGCAATGCAAATATCTTTGATATTAATAAAATCCCTCGATTCATTTCCGGTACCGAACAACTCTACTTCGCCACTTGTAAACTTCTTATACAGTTCCCATAACAATTGCTTTTTTAAACCAATACCATAGGCCGAAAAAATTCTCAAAAAACAACTTCTAATACCATAGTAATCAAAAAATTCTTTACCGATAATTTCGGCCTGCAATTTATGATTGCCGTATGGTGAAATTGGCGAAGGTAAAAAACTTTCTTTAACGGGTAAACTTTGCGGATTCCCATAAACAGCCGCGCTGGATAAATTAATAAATTTACATTCGGGCTGATACATTCTGATTGCGTCAAGTATTTTAAATACATTGTGAGTATTTAAAATATAGTCTCTTAAAGGGTGAATTAAAGAATCGGGAACGCTTGCTGCACCTGAGCAATTTATACAAAAATCAAAAACGTTATTTGAAAATATGATATGAAAATCAGAATTTGACGCATCAATTACTGTATAATTTTTGTTTTGATAATCAACAACTACGTCACATTCATACACCTCATATTTTTGGGTTGCAGAAAGATAGGCAGCTAAATTACTGCCAATAAATCCTTTTGAGCCAACAATCAATATCTTCATCTAATTTAAAATTTTAACCACTTTTGCAGGATTCCCAGCAACTACAGACCAAGCTGGTACATCTTTGGTAACAACAGAGCCTGCGGCCACTATGGCTCCCTCGCCAATGGTTACTCCTTTAAGAATAATACAGTTCATCCCTATCCACGAATTTGAACCTATTGATATGGGTTTAGAATTTACTACTTCCCAATTTTTATCAGCAAGTAATGGTCTTCCATTTTTATAATTATCAAGTTGTTGCAAAATATCGTTTTGGCGATCAATAAAATCTATTGAATGAGAGTCGTGGTCGCTGAAATATCCGCCCCATGAAATAAAAACATTATCTCCTATACTAATTTTTGTCCTGCAAGCAATAGTACTTGCACCTATCCAATTATTGTTTCCAATAATTATCTCACTTGTATTCGAATCCAATAATATGGTACAATCTAAAATTGTGTTATTCCCAACTATTAGTGCTTTTCTTCCTTTACTTAGATTTTTATAGTTTATTAATCTAAAACTATTGTAAAAGTAAGAACTACCCATTTCAACAAAGCCACTTATTTCTTTTTTGTACAAGTGAAACCGGTACTTTTTAATAGATTTAAGTATAAAAGAAATCATATTTAATTGAAACTATCTGTGTTTTACACCCCCATTATGGATTTAGATGCTTTATTTGCTTTGCCGGATTACCGCCAACCATAGTAAAGGGTAATACATCTTTTGTAACCACCGCTCCTGCTGCAATAATAGCTCCTTCGCCTATTGTTACCCCCTTTAATATTGTAGCATTAAAATTGATCCAAACATAGTCATTAATGACTATAGGCGCTGTTTGCACAGAACCTTTTGTAGAAGGGTGACCGTACTTAATCGAATTTATATACCCCTCGGCCCGCTCAAGATGATTGATTTCATGGGCGGTAGTATCAACAATGTTTACATTATGCGAAATCAATACATTATCTCCGATAAAAATGCTTTCGGCTGATCTGATTTTGCTAAGTTCTCCAACATAAACATTGTTACCAATTGTAATTTTACCACCAAATTTAAAAACACATAATTCACCTCTGATGTTTGTCCCTTCACCTAAAACTATGTTATTAGGATTCTTTGAAAAATTATTAACCTTCGCTTCCGGATAAAATTTCGAACCATTGTTAATTACGTTTTTATTACAATCTATAGCGTTATCTTTGTCAATTGCATCTTTAATAAATAAATGAATCTTTGTAAATCTTATCGCATTTATAATAAATTTCTTTAACATACTTTATCAAATTTATTTATTCCAAATGCCAGTTGCGGTAAGATTAGTTATTTTATAATATTGGATATAAGATATAATACTTACTGAAGCTGTCACTGTAATTGTAGCCAACGGGATACTAATAATTCCTAAATGAAATATTTTGATAAATGCAATCGCCAATGGTACATTCAATATCATACTTATACTGGCAAAGTATAATTGCAACCGCACCTTCCCTACTCCATTTAAAAAGTTACTGAATATAGTGCCCCAGGTTACAATTATATAATATAAACAAAGCATTGCCGATAAACTTAAAGGTACAAAAACCTTGTTGTGGGTCCAAATTCTATATATGGCTTTCGAAAATATTAACTGCACAAGTGTTATAAGCACTAAAAACAGCCATATTAACATAAGCTTTTTCATTGTTTTTTTTATCCACTTTAAATCTTTCTCAACATAAGCTTTGGTAACCATTGACCAAAACGGGCCTAAAACTATACTTATACAAATACTGCCGACACTAAAATATTTATAAGCTATGTTATAAATAGTAACATCTGCAGGATGAAAAAGCTGTGAAATAATAAAGTTATCAGAGGCGTAAATAACGAGCGCCGCTATTTGAATAATAAAAAAACTTAATCCAAGATTTAAAAGATTTTTTACATACTTATATTTTACAAAATGGAAAGATGGCCTAACCATCTTATACTTATTAAGAAATAAGATTATACTCATTAATAAAAAAACCAAAACGGGTACCAAAGAGTAAACTAAGGCAATAGCTGCTAATGAATTATAGTGCATATCTTTAAGCACATACAACCCAATTAATACAAAAACCTGTATTAAGGCATTGGTAAAATCGGCCATTGCTGACCGTTGAAATGAAAGTAATACTGTATTAATTAAGCGTAATACAAATTGAAAAAACAATAAGCTTATCGCGTAAAATGCGGCGAGATTCAGATCACTGCTTAAGCCGGGAGGAGCATTAAACACCCGGGTCCAATTAATAAATTGATTAGCTATTAAAAAAACGATCAAAAGAGATCCAAAAATAGCACTTAAAGCTGCATAAGTTGTTGACACATAAACCTTTGCATCATCGTAACTATTAGTAGACAGTGCCGTTATCAAACGATTTCGTAAACCGTTTCCAAATCCCAAATCAAATAAAGAAAACCAGCTTATTATGGCAGTTAATGTAAGCCAAATACCGTATTGTGTATTATTTAAAAAGCTTAATACAAGGGGAACTGTTAAAAAACTCACAAATACATTTATGCCTTTTATAAAAAAAGACATAAATGCGTTCAGGAAAAAAATCTTACTTTTTTCATTTTGAGATAAAAATCTCTTAGATATGCGGTCAGGAATGACTTTTAAAAAAATGCTCAATTTTATTATAGTAAAATAATATTTTATATCTGCTATTCAGATTCAGACAATAGTTAAAAAAAAATATTATTATTTCTCGCCGTAACTCCCATAACTTCCATAACCGTAACCATAGCCGTAACCATAGCCTCCTTTTACGGGCACTATGTCATTAACAACCAGATATGTTTTTTTCAGTTTCCCGGTTTCAGTTAACTCATTTGGTATGTTCAACTGCTTTTTGAAAGTGTAATTTTGACGTAAAATATATAAAGTAATATCTGCGTATTTTTCTACAAGCAAAGCATCTGATATCAAACCAACAGGTGCACTGTCGATAATTACATAATCAAAACGCTCTTTCAACTCTTCTATCATGGTCTCTAACTTTTCTCCCAAAAGTAATTCTGAAGGATTTGGAGGAACATGACCTGAGGCTATTATAGAACAATTCTCACTAAAAGGTACGGCTTGTATAATATCATCTAATTTCAATGTTTCTGAAATTACATAATTGGTAAATCCAAATTCTTTTAAATTCAAATATTTTGATAGTTTGGGTTTACGAAGATCAAGATCCACAAATATTACTTTTTTTCCTGAAAGCGCAATTGCACTTCCAAGGTTTAAGGTTATAAATGATTTACCTTCACCGCTCATGCTCGAAGTAACCAATATAACATTCTTTTTAGAAGAATTTAGCAGGTACTGTAAATTCGTACGCATCGCCCGGAATTGCTCTGATATGGCAGTTCTTGAATTTTGAAGAACAACTACCGAATTGTTATTTTCGTTATTGTGGCTAATTTCTCCAATAACCGGAATGGATGAATGTGCTTCGATGTCAGACTTGGATAATATTCTTACCCGCAAGAAATCCTTTAAGCTAACCACACCAAAGGGGATAAAAAACGCCAAAGCCATACAAGTTAAAATAGCAATTGTTTTAAGCCCTTGAGAAGGGGCGTATTGACTTTTCGCGTCATCAATTATACGCGAACTTGAAATAGTTGATTTTTCGGAAATAGCCGTGGTTTCCCGTTGCTGTAATAAAAATAAGTATAGCGCCTGTTTTAAATCTTGTTGGCGGGTATAATCTAAAAATACTCGCTCTTTAGTGGGTACCCCTGCAATTTCGCCCGAAAAAGCTTTATTTTTTCCCATCAGTTCATTACGACTTACAATCAAACTTGCTTTATAGGTAGCAATGGTCTTTATTAAAGTAGACCGAAAGTTAGCCAGTTGCATATCCATATTTTTAACAAAAGGATTATCTTCAGTTGATGACATTGTTTGGCGGTCACGCGCTAAAAGTAATTCATTATACTGGGCTACTGCCGCTGCAAAACCGGCATCTGATATAGCCAATACCCCGGGCAAAACCTTTTGGTTATTTGGATTATCAAGATCAGCCTGCAAATCTTTTATAACAGAAAGCTGTATTTCAATCGTATTTAACTGCTTTTCATAATCCGTGGAAGCATCTATGAGCGATTGCGATTGTGCTTCAATATTGGCAATATTATTCTTCTTTTTGAATTGTTCGAGATTATTTTCAATATTTGATAATTCCTGGCTAACCAAAACTAAACGACCATCAATAAATTGAATTGTACTATCAGCAATCTGAACTTTATCTGCCAGGTTTGCCTTTAAATACTCACTCATTAACTCATGCAATATAGCTTCCCCTTTGGCTGGGTTTTTATATTTGAATGTGAGATTTATTAATGTTGCAAGCTTATCAGGCATTTCAACAGCATAATCCTTAGTTAAGGTTTCCACAGTAACTTCTGTAGATTTTATCTCAATAATATAACCGTCTCTACTAACAGGAACTGCTGTTTTTTTTAATATAATATCATATTGTGCTAATCTGATAGGTTGGCCAAATTTCACTTTAATATCTAAATCATCTTTACTATTTGTAATATGAGCAATGTCCCCTTCCACTTCAACTTTGTATATCCTATATTTAATAGAATCGGATTTATAGTGTATATCAATTGTGAAAGGTGAATCCTTAAATAGCTCGGCTGACGAAATTAGATCACGACGATATGTCACAACGTTTAATTGTAATTTTTTTACAACATTGGTCATTAAACTACGTGACTGTAATATTTGTACTTCGTTGTTGGCGTTATTGGGTATTCCTAGTAACGAAGATACATCTGTTAAAGCACCAAGGGCACCACCACCACCTAACATACTGCTTGCACCACCTCCAGAAGAACTTGACTCGGTTTGCACCAATATAGATGCTCCTATTTCATATTTTGATTTTGAAAATCTTATATAAACACAAGCAATTGCAATAAATACTATAAAAGAAGTTAAAAAAAACTTCCAGTTATTTACAATTTTGCCTATAATTTCCTTTAAGTTAAAGCTTTCGTCTTCGTCTGGCGTATCGGGCCTGTTTTTAAAACCAATTTTCGTATTTGACATAATTATTTTACTCTGTAAGCTAAAACAAGTATTATTGACAAAAGAGCTCCAGCAATGGTAATATACTTTTGCTGCGCAGCATCAGTAGCATCTGATTTAGCCTTCCTTGGCTCCACGTATATAATATCGTTTTGACGCAGGTAATAATCAGACGAAGACAAAATAGCGCTGTTCTTTAAATTAATTCTATATGTTGTTTTAGTACCATCTAAATTTTCTCTAATTAAAAGAACATTCTCTCTCTTGCCGAATACAGTTAAATCACCGGCCATGGCTATTGCGTCCATTATACTTTCCTTTTCATCGGGCATTATGTACTGGCCAGGCTTTAAAACCTCTCCCATTACATTTACTTTAAAATTCGAAAGCCTTACAATTATGGTGGGGTCCTTAAAGTATTTAATAGCAAGTTGATAAATGGCACTCTTTAATGCAAAAGTTGTATAGCCGGCAGCCTTAACCTTTCCAATAATTGGTATCTCAATGTTACCTTCCTTATCAACAGAAAAACCTGACACCGATTGCGATTGACCACTTCCGGATATTGTAGCTAAAAGCCCTGAAGCTCCGCTTCCACCAGAAGACGACTGAGACCCACCAGCTACATTACCAGCATTGATAGTACTTGTTGACAAAGGATCTATCGTTTCAATTTGAATATTCAAAATGTCGCCTGGCCTTATTATGGGATCAGCATACTCTGCTTTAGGAATGGTTTTTGTTTGACCTGAATCAGGTATATCTTGAAAGTATTTAATTTTCTTTTGAGATGAACAGGAAACCATTGCTAACAATAGAAATAACATCTGAGCAAGTAAACAAAATCTCATTATTAAAGATTTTCTCATGTAAATTTTATAGGTGGACTTGAATTAATAAATAATATGATAGCGCAAAATAGCGATTTTATATTAACAAAAAAATAACTTTTTTTAGTCTAACGTACAGTTATAATATCTAAATGCCAAAAAAAGCATCATAAAATTAATAAAATACAAATTTTAGCACTAAGCTTGTCCCATGGTTCCTCCAAAGTTCATAGGGAAGCCTGATGGATCCGGCTGAACTTTTATACGACCATTTAAGGCCTCAAATTTCTCCAAATTATCCTCTAATGCAGTTAGTAACCGTTTGGCGTGCTCGGGTGTTAAAATAATTCTCGACTTTACTTTTGCCTTTGGTACGCCAGGCATTACACGGATAAAATCCAATACAAACTCTGAATTTGAGTGGGTTATAATTGCCAGGTTTGAGTAAATCCCTTCTGCAATTTCCTCAGAAAGCTCAATATTTAACTGGTTTTCATTTTGTTCTTCCATAGCGCTAAAATAACAAAGCCATTTTACTTACACGAAGGCTTTTTTAAATAATTAAAAATGTTACTTAATTGAATAAATTATTACAACCGTGCATCAACAATTTCACGGTCCAATACAGCCTTTGTATCAAATATTACAGTTTTTGAGGTGCAAAGGTTGCTCAAATCGAGCTTTAAAAATTCTTTATGCGATACTGCCAGTATGATGGTATCATAATAGCCGTTGTCAGTAATACTGTTTAACAATTCAATATTATATTGAATTTTAACTTCCTCGCGATTGGCATGCGGATCGTAAATATCAACCTGCAGCCCAAATTGCTGAAGCTCGTTATAAATATCAATAACCTGTGAGTTACGAATGTCGGGGCAATTCTCTTTAAAAGTTATTCCAAGGATAAGGGCTTTTGAACCATCGATACTATGCCCCTTTTTAACCATAAGCTTAATAACTTTATTGGCAACAAAAATGCCCATGTTATCATTAACACGTCTTCCGGATAAAATAACCTGCGGATGATAGCCTAATGACTCAGCTTTGTGGGCCAGATAATATGGATCAACACCTATACAATGGCCGCCAACCAGCCCGGGTTTGTATTGCAAAAAGTTCCATTTAGTAGCGGCAGCAGCCAATACATCGGTGGTGTCTATCCCAATTAAGTCAAAAATCAGGGCTAATTCATTTACGAAGGAAATATTGACATCGCGTTGTGCATTCTCAATTGCTTTTGATGCCTCGGCCACTTTTATACTTGATGCTTTGTAAGTTCCTGCCAAAATTATTGACCGGTAAAGCTCGTCAACAAACTCAGCAACAAATGGGGTTGAGCCGGATGTTACCTTTACAATTTTTGTTAATGTATTTATTTTATCACCCGGATTTATCCTTTCGGGCGAGTATCCGCAGAAAAAATCAATATTAAATTTCAGCCCCGAAAATTCCTCCAGTACCGGTACACAATCTTCCTCCGTACAGCCGGGATAAACAGTAGACTCATAAATTACCACGTCGTTCCGCTTAAGTGCCCCTCCTACTATCTCTGAAGCATATAGCAAAGGTTTCAAATCGGGCGATTTAAAATGATCAACGGGAGTAGGAACCGTAACTATAAAAACATTGCACTGCTGTAAATCATCAACATTTGATGAGAATTGTAACCCTTTAATGCTGTTATTACCCTTATTAATGGTTACTGCCCGCAAATCACTAATATTGGCCTCGTTGGTATAGTCTTCGCAATTTAGTAATCCGAGTATGCGGTTTATATTAATATCGAATCCTAAAACCTTGTATTTTTTTGCAAATTCAATGGCCAGAGGTAAGCCGACGTAACCTAATCCTATAACCGCAATTTTAGCGTCCTTTAAATCAAATTGATCCATCAGTTATTGTGTATCCGTTTATTGCAAGCTATATATTTATTTATATATCCCAGTTTGGTTTTTTAATAAAAGGGAACCATAAAAAGCCCATATTGTTTAGCGCCAACTTCTTCTTTTTATCAAACAAGTGAAAATGAGCACTTAAAAATATTTTTAAATAACAAAGCCTTCCTTTAAAGGGAAGGCTTTGTTACTATTTATGTAATTTTATTAAGCTTCAACTTCTTCAGCTTTCGAAGCCATCAGGCGATCAAACTCTTCCTGCGAACCTACACGAATATTTTCATACTCGCGCAAACCGGTTCCCGAAGGAATAAGGTGACCAACGATAACGTTCTCTTTCAAGCCAAGCATCATGTCTTTTTTACCTGCAATAGCTGCTTCGTTCAGTACTTTTGTAGTTTCTTGGAACGATGCTGCCGAGATAAACGATTTGGTGCCTAATGAAGCCCTTGTGATACCTTGTAGTATCGGGCTTGATGTTGCAGCTATAGCGTCACGTACTTCAACTAATTTCAAATCTTTACGTTTTAAAATTGAGTTTTCGTCGCGCAGTCTTCTAACTGAAACAATCTGACCAGATTTTAAGCTGGCTGAATCTCCCGGCTCGGTAACAACCTTTTTGTCAAAGATGTCATCATTTTCAAGCATGAAATCCCAGCTATCAACAGCTTCTCTTTCAAGGAAACGGGTATCGCCGGCATCTTCAATAGCCACTTTTTGCATCATCTGGTGAACGATAACTTCAAAGTGTTTATCGTTGATTTTTACACCCTGCAAACGGTAAACTTCCTGTATACCATTTACAAGATATTCCTGCACTGCTGCAGGGCCTTTAATAGCCAAAATATCAGCAGGTGATATTGAACCATCAGACAATGGCATACCAGCCTTCACAAAGTCATTATCCTGTACAAGGATGTGTTTTGACAATGGAACCAGGTATTTTTTAACCTGTCCGTCTTTTGATTCAATGGTGATCTCGCGATTACCACGTTTTACACCACCTAAAGTTACCACACCATCAATTTCAGTTACAACAGCCGGGTTTGATGGGTTACGTGCTTCAAACAGTTCAGTTACACGTGGTAAACCACCTGTAATATCTCGTGTTTTTCCGGTTGAACGTGGTATTTTAGCAATAATTTGTCCAGTTTGTAATTTTTCGCCCTGTTCAACAGCAATGTGAGCACCTACCGGAATGTTATATCCTTTAATGATATTACCTTTTGAATCAGAAACCTGGATAACCGGATTCTTGGTTTTATCCCTTGTATCAATAATTACCTTTTCGCGGTGACCAGTTTGCTCATCAGATTCTTCACGGAAAGTAATACCTTCCAAAACTGCTTCAAACTGTGTAACACCTGCAAACTCAGATATGATTACCGCATTATATGGATCCCATGAACAAATACGATCGCCTTTTTTAATTTTGGTGTTATCCTTTACATACAAATAAGAACCATAAGGAATATTGTTGGTAACAATAACTTTGTTGGTACCTTCTTCAATAATACGGAATTCACCAGAACGGCCTAATACCACATCTACAATACCATCTTCGGTTTTGTAAGCAACAGTACGAACGTTTTCAAATTCAATGATACCTTCAAACCTTGCGTTGATCTGTGATTCAGCCGCTATGTTTGATGCAGTACCACCCACGTGGAATGTACGAAGTGTTAACTGTGTACCCGGCTCACCGATTGATTGTGCTGCAATTACACCAACAGCTTCACCTTTTTGCACGCGTTTACCGCTGGCAAGGTTACGTCCGTAGCATAGTGCGCAAACACCGCGTTTGCTTTCGCAAGTTAATACCGAACGAATCTCGATACCTTCTAACGGTGAATTTTCTATGGTTTTAGCAATCTCTTCGGTAATATCATGACCTGCTGATACTAATAAATCATTAGTAATAGGATCAACCACATCATGTAATGAAGTACGGCCTAAAATACGGTCATATAATGGCTCAACAATATCCTCGTTATCTTTAAGGGCGGTAGTAAATATACCTCTTAAAGTGCCGCAATCAACTGTTCCAACGATCATATCCTGCGCCACATCATGTAAACGACGGGTTAAGTAACCAGCATCCGCAGTTTTTAACGCTGTATCCGCCAAACCTTTACGTGCACCGTGAGTTGAGATGAAGTATTCTAATACTGACAGACCTTCTTTAAAGTTTGAAAGGATCGGGTTTTCGATAATTTCACCGCCTGAACCTGATTTCTGAGGCTTAGCCATCAAACCACGCATACCTGCAAGCTGACGAATCTGCTCTTTAGAACCACGTGCACCTGAATCAAGCATCATGTACACAGAGTTAAAGCCCTGGTTATCGTTTGAAAGGATCTCCATCACATTCGCAGTTAAGCGATTGTTGATACGAGTCCAAATATCGATGATCTGGTTGTAACGCTCGTTATTGGTAATAAAGCCCATGTTGTAGTTACCCATAACCTCTTCAACTTGTTTAGAAGCTGTCTCGATCAATGTAACTTTTTCAGCAGGGATATTGATATCCTTAAGGTTAAATGATAAACCACCCTGGAATGCCATTCTGAAACCTAACTCCTTAATATCATCAAGGAATTGGGCTGCGCGTGCCATACCGGTAATTTTCACTACCTCACCAATAATATCACGTAATGATTTTTTGGTAAGCAGTTCGTTAATATAACCTACCTCTTCTGGCACGTGTTGGTTAAACAATACACGACCTACAGTGGTATCTATAATTTTACTTACAATTTGGCCATCTCTTTCTTTAATTCTACCCTTAACTTTAATAAAGGCATGCAGATCAAGCTTTCTTTCGTTATAAGCGATAATTACTTCTTCTGACGAGTAGAAAGTTAAACCTTCACCTTTTATAACACGGGTTTCATCTGTTTTACGGCCTTTGGTTATGTAGTACAAACCAAGCACCATGTCTTGCGATGGAACGGTAATAGGTGTTCCGTTAGCAGGATTTAAGATGTTATGTGAAGCAAGCATTAAAACCTGGGCTTCCAAAATTGCCGCGTTACCAAGTGGTACGTGAACGGCCATCTGGTCACCGTCAAAATCCGCGTTGAAGGCGGTACAGGTTAATGGGTGCAATTGGATAGCCTTACCTTCAACCAGTTTTGGCTGAAAAGCCTGGATACCTAAACGGTGCAGCGTTGGCGCACGGTTTAATAATACAGGGTGGCCTTTTAATACGTTTTCCAAAATATCCCAAACTAATGGGTCTTTACGGTCAACAATTTTCTTGGCTGATTTTACTGTTTTAACCACACCACGCTCAATCATTTTGCGGATGATAAATGGTTTAAACAATTCGGCAGCCATATCTTTTGGTAAACCGCACTCGTGTAATTTAAGGTTAGGACCTACAACAATTACCGAACGGGCTGAATAATCAACACGTTTACCTAATAAGTTTTGACGGAAACGGCCTTGTTTACCTTTCAGGATGTCTGAAAGTGATTTCAAAGCACGGTTACCTTCGGTTTTAACCGCGTTTACTTTACGTGAGTTATCAAATAACGAATCTACAGCTTCCTGTAACATACGTTTTTCGTTACGTAAAATAACTTCCGGTGCTTTAATCTCAATCAAACGTTTTAAACGGTTGTTACGGATAATAACACGACGGTAAAGGTCATTCAAATCCGAAGTAGCGAAACGACCACCTTCCAATGGAACTAACGGACGCAACTCAGGAGGTATAACCGGAACAATCTTAACGATCATCCACTCTGGGCTGTTTTCAATTCTTGTTCTTGCATCGCGGAAAGCTTCAACAACCTGTAAACGTTTTAGAGCTTCGTTTTTACGTTGTTGAGAGGTTTCATTTGCTGCCTGGTGACGTAAACTGAAAGACAGTTCATCAAGGTTAAGGCGTTTTAATAACTCCTCTAAAGCCTCGGCACCCATTTTAGCCACAAATTTTTGTGGGTCTTTATCATCAAGATACTGATTTTCTTTTGGAAGGGTATCTAATACGTCAAGGTATTCTTCTTCTGTAAGGAAATCCATTTTATTGATTCCGTCAGCCTCTTTAATACCAGCCTGTATTACTACATATCTCTCGTAGTAAATGATCAGATCAAGTCTTTTTGTAGGTAAGCCCAATAAGTAACCAATTTTGTTTGGCAACGAACGGAAATACCAGATATGTGCAACCGGAACAACCAGGTTAATGTGGCCCATACGCTCACGACGTACTTTTTTCTCGGTTACTTCAACACCGCAACGGTCGCAAACAATACCTTTATAACGGATACGTTTGTATTTACCGCAATGGCACTCATAATCTTTTACCGGACCAAAAATACGCTCGCAGAATAAACCATCGCGCTCAGGTTTATAAGTCCTGTAGTTGATGGTTTCCGGTTTTAAAACTTCACCACTTGAACGCTCCAGGATAGATTCAGGCGAAGCTAAACTGATAGTAATTGTGGTGAAATTACTTTTGATTTTATTATCCTTTTTGTAAGACATAGTCTCCTTTGTTTTTTAATGATCGAATTAGTGAGTCAGCGATTTAGTGATTTGACTTTTCATCAAGCCACTGTATTTACTATATTGAATTAGTGAGTTGGTAAATTATAATTGAAACTTAAATCAATCCCTAATTTGCCCACTCACTAAATCACTAATTATTCTAACGTAATATCTAAACCTAAACCTCTTAATTCATGAACCAATACGTTGAATGATTCAGGAACTGATGGTGTTGGCAGATTTTCGCCTTTAACAATAGCCTCATAAGTTTTGGCACGGCCGATAACATCATCCGATTTAACGGTCAATATTTCCTGCAGTATGTTTGATGCACCAAATGCTTCAAGTGCCCAAACCTCCATCTCACCAAAACGCTGACCACCAAACTGAGCTTTACCACCCAGCGGCTGTTGTGTAATTAATGAGTATGGCCCTATTGAACGAGCGTGCATTTTATCATCAACCATGTGTCCCAGTTTTAACATGTAGATAATACCTACTGTTGTTTGCTGGTCAAAACGGTCGCCTGTTAAACCATTATATAAATAAGTACGGCCTGATTCTGGTAAGTTTGCCTTTTTAACCCACTCTTCCACTTCTGTGTGGCTTGCACCATCAAAAATTGGAGTAGCAAATTTAATACCCAGCTCTTTACCAGCCCAACCTAATACCGTTTCATAGATCTGGCCAAGGTTCATACGTGAAGGTACACCCAGTGGGTTCAACACGATATCAACCGGAGTTCCGTCTTCAAGGAAAGGCATATCTTCATCGCGTACAATACGGGCAACAATACCTTTGTTACCGTGGCGGCCGGCCATTTTATCACCAACTTTAAGTTTACGTTTTTTAGCAATGTAAACCTTTGCCATTTGTACTATTCCTGATGGAAGCTCATCACCCACACTGATAGCAAATTTATCACGACGGTAAGCACCCAGCTCTTCGTTAACCTTGATGTTATAGTTATGAAGAAGGATTTTTATCTGATCGTTTTTGTCGTCATCAGTTGTCCATTTGGTTGGGTTAATATTTTCGTAGCTAAGCTCAACCAGTATTTTTTGTGTGAATTTTACACCTTTTGGCACATGAAGCTCTTTGTAAACGTTGTAAACACCTTGCGATGTTTTACCGTTAACAATCTCAAATAACTTTTCGATCAAAGTATTTTTAAGATCTTTTACTGCTTTATCATGTTTGATATCCAATTTTTCTAACTGTGCTTTTTCTTCAGCTTTTGAAGTCTTTTTAGCACGAGAGAATAATTTTGTATCAATAACCACACCTGCAATTGATGGTGGTGTTTTAAGTGATGCATCTTTAACATCACCTGCTTTATCACCAAATATTGCGCGTAATAGTTTTTCTTCCGGTGAAGGATCTGATTCACCCTTTGGAGTGATCTTACCGATCAGGATATCGCCTTCCTTAACTTCGGCACCAACACGGATAATTCCGTCTTCGTCCAAATCTTTGGTAGCTTCTTCTGATACGTTAGGGATATCCGGTGTTAGTTCTTCTTCACCACGTTTAGTATCACGTACTTCAAGTTCAAATTCTTCAACGTGAAGCGAAGTAAATATATCCTGTGATACAACACGCTCAGATATTACAATCGCATCCTCAAAGTTATAACCTTGCCAAGGCATGAAAGCCACTTTAAGGTTACGGCCTAAGGCCAGCTCACCATTTTGGGTAGCATAACCTTCGCAAAGTACCTGACCTTTCTCAACTCTTTCGCCTTTCCTAACAATAGGTTTAAGGTTCATGGTGGTACTTTGGTTAGTCTTTTTGAACTTTGTTAAACGGTAGCTCTTGGTATCGCCATCAAAAGAGATTAAACGATCCAGGTCGTTACGGTCATAACGTATTTTTATTTCAGTAGCATCAACATATTCAACCACACCATCACCTTCGGCATTGATTAGTGTACGTGAATCTTTAGCCACACGGCCTTCCAATCCTGTACCAACAATCGGTGCTTCAGGGCGCAATAAAGGCACTGCCTGGCGTTGCATGTTTGATCCCATCAATGCACGGTTAGCATCATCATGTTCCAAAAACGGAATTAATGACGCCGCGATAGAAGTAATCTGGTTTGGAGCAATATCCATTAAATCAAGCCTTGCAGGCTCAATAATAGGGAAGTCACCTTCAAAACGGGCTTTAACTTTTGGAGTAGCAAAAACACCGGCATCACTATAGTGGGCATTTGCCTGGCCTATTGTTTTACCATCTTCATCTTCTGCAGAAAGGTAAATAACATCTTCCTGTACTTGTACAACACCGTCAATCACACGTTTGTATGGTGTTTCGATGAAGCCTAAGTTGTTGATCTTTGCGTGAACGCAAAGTGATGAAATCAAACCAATGTTCGGTCCTTCCGGAGTTTCAATGGTACACAAACGGCCATAGTGGGTATAGTGTACGTCACGAACCTCGAAACCTGCACGCTCACGAGACAGACCACCGGGCCCTAAGGCTGACAGACGACGCTTGTGCGTAATTTCTGCCAGTGGGTTGGTTTGGTCCATGAACTGTGAAAGCTGGTTTGTACCGAAGAACGAATTGATCACTGAAGACAGTGTACGTGCATTGATCAGGTCGGTTGGTGTAAACACCTCGTTGTCGCGAATGTTCATACGCTCACGGATGGTACGGGCCATACGTGCTAAACCAACACCAAACTGTGCATATAACTGCTCACCTACGGTACGCACACGACGGTTTGATAAGTGGTCAATATCATCCACCTCAGCTTTTGAGTTGATTAATTTGATCAAGTATTTAACAATCGCGATAATATCCTGCTTGGTTAAAACTTTAGTCTCTTCAGAGGTTGTAAGTTTTAATTTACGGTTGATGCGGTAACGGCCCACATCGCCCAGGTCATATCTTTTATCAGAGAAGAATAAACGATCGATGATACCACGTGCTGTTTCTTCATCAGGTGGTTCAGCGTTACGTAATTGACGGTAGATATGCTCAACCGCTTCTTTTTCTGAATTTGAAGTATCTTTTTGTAAAGTATTGTATATAATGGTGTAGTCACCACTGGTAGCAGCATCTTCCTTGTTAAGGATGATGGTTTTAACACCTGCATCAATGATCATATCAATATGATCGTCTTCAAGCACGGTTTCGCGTTCCAGGATGATCTCGTTACGGTCAATAGAAACAACTTCGCCGGTATCTTCATCCACAAAATCTTCAACCCATTTCTTCAATACCCTTGCAGCAAGCTTGCGGCCAATAAATTTCTTTAAGCCTGATTTGCTTACTTTCACTTCGTCAGCCAGTTCAAATAATTCTAATATATCTTTATCAGAATCATAACCAATTGCACGCAACAGGGTAGTTACCGGGAATTTCTTTTTACGGTCAATATAAGCATACATCACGTTGTTAACGTCAGTAGCAAACTCAATCCATGATCCTTTGAAAGGGATTACACGGGCCGAATATAATTTTGTACCGTTGGTGTGGCGGCTCTGTCCAAAAAACACACCGGGTGAACGGTGTAATTGAGATACAATTACGCGCTCGGCGCCATTAATAACAAATGTGCCTTTAGGCGTCATGTACGGAATGGTTCCTAAATACACGTCCTGTACAATGGTTTCAAAATCTTCGTGTTCTTCATCATTACATGAAAGGCGAAGCTTGGCTTTTAAAGGCACACTGTAGGTTAATCCGCGCTCGATACACTCTTGTATATCATAACGTGGCGGATCAATAAAGTAATCAAGAAACTCTAAAACGAAGATGTTTCTTGAATCTGAGATCGGAAAATTTTCGGCAAACACTTTAAACAAACCTTCTTTGTAACGGTTGTCTGAGGTAGTTTCCAATTGAAAAAATTCCTGGAAAGATTGCAACTGAACATCAAGAAAATCGGGGTAATCCAATACTTTCCGGCTGGTTGCAAAATTTACTCTTTGATTATTTTTGTTTGCCAAGGGATTATAATTTTAGTTTATTAATAAACTGATGTAGATGTTTTGAAGAGGTTAGTGATTAGAGTATAGAGATTAGAGGACTAACCTCTGACCTCCGATCACTAATCTCTGAACACTAAACTATATAAACAGCAATAGACCCCGACCAAAAAGGTCGGAGTCTGATGCTATATTCGTTGTGGTTAACTTATTTAACCTCAACTACTGCTCCGGCTTCTTCTAATTGTTTCTTTAAAGATTCAGCTTCTTCTTTAGTAACACCAGTTTTTACTTCTTTAGGTGCACCATCAACTAAGTCTT
>OLKV01000128.1_pt1 | contig 68345 bp, 74 predicted proteins | sample 1604391 | NCBI WGS metagenome assembly OLKV01 (sample SAMEA104055711, study PRJEB20765) | soil metagenome | isolation source: soil | reverse complement strand
TTTTTATAAATGCGCGTACCGATGTGTATATTGAGCCCAACAGCAGCGCAACCGCTACCGAAAAACTAAACGAAGCATTAAAAAGAGGGCAGGCGTATATTGATGCCGGGGCGGATGGATTTTACCCTATCGCAGTAAAAAAGGAATATGACATTCAATATCTTGTTTCATCATTGCCCTGCCCGGTTAATATTTTAGCCACACAGGGCGTGCCTGATTTAGTAACCCTGCGTAATATTGGTGTGGCAAGGGTGAGTTTAGGCCCCGGGTTTTTAAAGCTTGCCCTGCAAACCATGAAAGATGCCGCCCTAAAATTAAAAGCTTACCAAACTGTTGACGGCTTGCAAGGCAATGACATCACAAGCGATTATTTAAGAAAGCTGATAGCAAAAAAGTAAAGCAATAAGCTGCTTATGTTTAAACAGATTATTACCACGTACAAAAAATCATTTACCGGTTTAAGTCGCGAAACGTGGCTGCTTAGCGCGGTTATTTTAATTAATCGTTGTACTTATATGGCGGTTCCTTTTATGAGTTTGTACGTAACCCAGTACCTGCACCGTTCAATTGCCGATGCAGGTTTTATTATTACGTTATTTGGTGTAGGATCTGTGCTGGGTGCAACAGCCGGCGGAAAGTTTACTGATAAAACCGGCTTCCGGTCGGTACAAATTTTTACGTTGATTACCGGCGGAGCGTTTTTTTTGTTTTACTCAACCATTACCCATTTTACTACCCTGTGTATTTTAGCTGTAGTGATCAGCTTTTTTTCGGAAGCATTTAGGCCGGCAAACTTTACGGCAATTGCTGCTTATGCCAAACCGGGTACCGAAACCCGTTCCTATTCTCTCAATCGCCTTGCTACCAATTTGGGCTGGGCCGTGGGCGGGGGTATCGGTGGTGTTATCGCATCAATAAGCTATCCCCTTTTGTTTGTGGTTGATGGTGCGGTAAGCATTGTTGCGGGCTTGTGTATTCTGTGGTTATTGCCATCGGCCAAGGCATATCGCAAGGAAGTAAAAGAAAAAATGAAGAACATTAAGGTAAATGGCCCCTGGCAGGATGCGTTGTTTATAAAATTTATTTTGCTTACCACCCTTTTTTATGTTTGTTTTTTTCTGATGTTTAGGGTAGTCCCGGTTTTCTTTAAAGAAACGTGGCACATCAGCGAAGCCATGATCGGTGCAATACTTGGCCTTAACGGCATCATTATCGCCCTGTTTGAAATGGTGCTCATTAGCCGGATTGAGAAAAAGCATTCGCATATCCATTATATTATTATTGGTGTGCTTTTTATTGCGGGTGCTTATTTGTTGTTGACGATCCCCGCATTGCCATTTATCCCGCTTGCATTTTTGGCTATTGTACTTTTTACCGTTGGCGAAATGTTCGCCATGCCTTTTATAAATAGTTTTGTGATAATCCGCTCAAACGAGTTCAACAGGGGTCAGTACGCAACCGGGTATACCTTAAGTTGGTCGGTATCGCAAATTATTGGACCAACCACCGGCTTTTACCTCGCCGAAAAATGCGGTTATAACTGGCTTTGGATAATGCTGATTGTTCTTCTGGCGATCTGTGCGTTGGGATTCAGATTGCTGCAGCCGGCCAAACAACAGGTGGTTGCCAGTTTGCAATAGTTTTTAGGCTGATATATTGAATAAAAAAAGGAGACTCCTACGGAGCCCAAACTTTAGCGTGGATTGTATCTATAAACAGGTTACTCCTCCGGAGTCAAATGAAAAAGATTGCAAATTGTACAAAGGCTCCAGCGGAGCCACATGTTTATAGAAAACTGAAGATTTATACAGGCTCCATAGGAGCCTCCTTAGTCACTCTTTCCGGAAATTACATCTAATAGGATGTATAATTTTAACCAAACAAATTACTGCTTAAATACCTGTCGCCTCTGTCGCAGCAGATAAATACAATAGTACCTTCGGTAAGCTCTTGCGCTACTTTTATGGTTGCTGCCATGGCGCCACCGCTGCTCATGCCAACAAAAAGGCCTTCTTCTTTCGCCATTCTGCGTGTCATCAGGATAGCTTCTTCTTCTGATATATCCATTACCCTGTCAACGCGTGCAGGATCAAATATTTTAGGCAGATATTCCACCGGCCAGCGGCGAATGCCCGGTATTGACGAGCACTCTGTAGGCTGGCAACCAATGATCTGAATATCCGGGTTAACTTCTTTAAAAAACTTCGAATTACCCATAATAGTACCTGTGGTACCCATCGCGCTCACAAAATGTGTGATCTTCCCTTCGGTATCGCGCCAAATTTCGGGTCCGGTGGTTTTATAGTGCGCCAGGTAATTATCGGGGTTGGCAAATTGGTTCAGTAAAAAGTATTCGTCGCCGTCGCCTTTTTCTTCGGCATAATCGCGGCAGCGTTCAATGCCTTCAAGCAGGGTTACCGTTGCACCAAAAGCTTCCATAACTAAGGTGCGTTCGCGGGTGGAGTTTGATGGCATTACCAGCTCAATTTCAATTCCGTATAAACTGGCAATCATGGCAAGTGCTATGCCGGTATTGCCGCTGGTGGCTTCAACCAGTTTGATGCCGGGCTTAATATCGCCGCGTTCCAAAGCACTGCGAATCATGTTTAACGCAGCCCTGTCCTTTACACTACCGCCCGGGTTATTCCCTTCAAGCTTTGCAAAAATGCGGACGTTGGGGTTTGGGTTCAGTCTTTTTATTTCGGCCATAGGCGTATTGCCTATCAGCTCAATCATACCTGCCATAAGCTTAAACTTTTGTTTTATTTAACACCGTGATCTCTGGCTTATGAAACACGGTTGAATGCGGCGGAACGCTTTTTGTAAGCCATACGTTACCGCCAATAACACTGTCGTGCCCAATAACGGTTTCGCCGCCCAATATAGTTGCGCCCGAGTAAATTACCACGTGATCTTCAACCGTAGGGTGGCGCTTGGTAAAGGCCATACTTTTGGCAACACTTAAAGCGCCAAGGGTAACCCCCTGGTATAGTTTTACGTGCTTGCCTATTATACAGCTTTCGCCTATTACAATGCCGGTGCCATGGTCAATATAAAAATATTCGTCGATCTCGGCTGCGGGGTGAATATCAATACCTGTTTTTGAATGGGCATATTCTGTAAGGATGCGGGGCAACAACGGGATGCGGTGTTTAAACAAACTATTTGCTACGCGATAAAACGATATCGCGAAAAAGCCGGGATATGTTCTAATCACTTCAAACTCGCTGCGTGCGGCAGGGTCACCGCTAAAAATGGCTTGTATATCTGTATTTAATACCTGGTATAACTCGGGCAGCTGGTTAAAAAAAGCGGCCGCTAATTCTTCGTTATCACAATCCTGGCAGGCCTTGGTGGCATCCATAATCAGCACAAGTTCATTTTGAAGTTTGGTAAACTCGGCCTTTAACTGATGAACAGACATAAATACCTGCTTTGATTGCTCCGGAAATAACAGCCTGATCACATGCAGCGCCCATGCCGTAATTTCTTTGTTTGATGGCACAGCTTCAACATGCTGATGTTTATCAAATAGCTGACTATAGAATTGCTCGTTCATTTTTAAGTTTAAAGTTCTGGGAGACGTCGTTTTAGGTCTTTAATTTAAAAAATTTAAGTGCCTGCAGATTGTTTTTTACCTGAAACCATCTACTAAGACTACCGACTTAATTCCCAAAGTACAAGTTTATATAAAATAATGTTGTTTGAGTGTAAAAAAGGCGAATGAATATATTGTTGACTTAGCAGTCGTTTATCTGCGAATTAATCCGCCCCGGTAACAATCATTGTCATTAAGTTAAGGAGAATAAAGAGTTATATTTTTTTATAAGGCATTGTTGCCTCACCCTGCCCTCTCCATAGGAGAGGGTTCTAAGAAGGGCGAAGCCAAAGTCCTCTCCTTTGGAGAGGATTTAGGTGAGGCTAAACAGCACGACGATTCTTAACTTAATTACATTGTCCCCGTAACAATTTAGCTGCGTGGGCTATTTATATGTCACAATCCGGGTAATCACTTCCTCCTTTACGCTTTTAGCTTAAATTGTTTAGTTAGGTTTGTATAACAAATTCCCTTCCATGAAAACATCCACCAAAAAAAAGGTATTCCGAACAATCCTGGTTCTGTTTGCCGGCTTCATTATTATCCAGTTTATCCGCCCCAAAATTGCAAACCCTCCCGTTACAGGCGACGTTGAGGCTCCGGCAGATGTAAAAGTTATTTTAAAAAGAGCCTGTTATGATTGTCATTCTAATCAAACCAATTTACGGTGGTATGATAAAATTGTTCCCGTATACTGGAAAGTAGCCAAACATGTTAAAGATGGTCGTAAAGGGCTAAATTTTTCCGAGTGGGATAAATTACCGGCTGCCGGGCAAAAAGCCAAATTATGGGAGGCTGTTAACCAGATTTGCCAGGGTGCAATGCCGCTTAAAGATTATGAAATGGTACATACAGATGCCAAAGTATCTGCAAGTGACCTCGAAGTACTGAAAAACTATTTAGCCGGGACAGTTCATCTCAAGACCGATGATACCGCCAAAAATAATGCTGCGGATAAACAATATAAACAATGGCAAAAAGCTGGTTTTGGTCCAAGTAACATCCCGGTGGCCGCCAACGGTGTTGCCTATATTGCTGATTATAAAAACTGGCAGCCCATAAGCACTTCCGAGCGTTTTGACAATGGCACCATGCGGGTAATATTTGGTAACGAGGTTGCCGTGAAAGCCGTGAAAGATAATAACATACACCCCTGGCCCAACGGCACCGTATTCGCCAAGGTAGCCTGGAAACAGCTGGCAGACAAGGACGGGAATATACATACCGGTGAGTTTTTACAGGTTGAGTTTATGATAAAGGATGATCAAAAATATACCGGTACAAAAGGCTGGGGATTTGCCCGCTTTAAAACACCAAAAATGGTGCCTTATGGAAAAAACGCCCTATTTGCTACCGAGTGTATTGATTGCCATCGCCCTTTAAAGAACGAGGATTTTGTATTTACCCAACCCATTAAACAATAACATCATGAAAAACTTAACATACCTGATTCTTGCCGGTTTTTGTTTAATGCTTTATGCCTGCGGCGATAACACCAGCAACGTAGAACTGACCAACACAAAAGCATCATTACCTGCATCATTTAACTTTAGCGCGGCAGGCTTAAAGGTGATAACTACGTTTATTAATAAAAAACAAGGCACAATGTCAACTTTATATGGTAATCCGTTGGCATTAAAAACAGCCATTTCCGGAACCAATACTGTTGCGGGTGAAGTACTGGCGCTTGTAACCTGGAAACAACAGGCAGATGTACATTGGTTCGGGGCTAATATTCCTGGTAATCTACAATCTGTTGAAATGATAAAAACCAACTCAAACGGAGCTCTTGCCCCTATTGATTATAAGCGATATGAGGGTAAAACGCTTACTTTAAATGCTGATACCATGCATCAAGCCGAAAGAATAAGGTTCATTTTTAACCAAAAGCCATCTGTAATGCCATGATCTTAGCTTGTTCGTAAATTTAATTGTATCAAATCAGTTGCATATTTTTATTGTGTCATTATAACACTATATTTACCCAAACCAATCTTAAAATTATGACTACCAGAAGATCTTTCTTAAAAACTTCGGCTGTGCTTTCTGCCGGGTTGTTAGTAGCCCCTAAATTATTCGCCTACGATAAAAAATATATCGGGCTTCAGCTTTATACCGTTCGTGGTCACATGGAAAACGACCCAGCCGCCGCTTTAGCTAAAGTAGCGCAAGTTGGTTATACCTCTGTTGAAGGCGCAACTTACACGGGCAGCGAAATGTTTTATGGAATGGATGGAAAGAAGTTCTCTAAAATTTTAAAAGACAACGGTTTAATTATGCCAAGTTGCCATTACCGTTTGGGTGAAGATACGCCGCAACCTAAAGGCACCATTTTAAACGATTGGGACAAAGCCGTTGATGATGCTGCAGCATTGGGCATAAAATATATGGTTTGTGCATGGCTGTCGCCTACAGAACGCGGAACGCTTGACCACTATAAAAAAATAGGCGAAGATTTAAATAAAGCAGGAGAAACTTGTAAAAAAGCAGGCATCCAGCTTTGCTACCATAACCACGATTTTGAATTTATACAGGAAAACGGAAAATATCCGTACGAAACACTACTTTCTGTTACCGATAAGGATCTTGTAAAAATGGAAATGGATATGTATTGGGTAACCAAAGCTAACCAGGACCCTATTGCGCTGATAAACGAGCATCCGGGCCGTTTCCCTTTATGGCACATAAAGGATATGGACAAAACGCCTGAGCGTAAATTTACAGAAGTGGGCAACGGCATAATCGACTTTAAAAACATATTTAAACATGCTAAAACAGCCGGTTTAAAATATTTCTTTGTTGAGCAGGATATTTGCCCGGGCGAACCTTACGATAGCATTACCCAAAGCTTTAATTACATTAAAAATAATTTAGTTTAAAAAGATAATAAATCAATCAACTGTAGAGCCAGGTTATCCAAATGGAAACCTGGCTTTTTTGTTTTCAAAAATATTTGGTTTAAATAAATCGGCATACAGCAAATTCCTCGTATGTTACATTATGAAATTAAAAGCTATAACCACACTTATTTTATCATTTGCACTTTCAATAGCGCTGTTTACCGATGCAAAGGCGCAGGCCGAGAAAAAAACACTTGCCGTTGGCGATGCTATGCCGGCATTCTCGCTGATAGCGCAGGATGGAAAGGTTTTTAACAGTGCCGATTATGCGGGCAAGAAGTTTTTGGTGTTCTATTTTTATCCGAAGGATGAAAGTATGGTTTGCACCAAAGAGGCCTGCTCATTTAGAGATAGTTTTAATGATTTTACCAAAGCCGGCGCCATGGTAATAGGCATAAATGGCGGCACCGTTGCCAGCCATAAAGAATTTAGCGATCATTATAAACTACCTTTTACGCTGTTAAGTGATCCTGATAACAAAGTGTATCAGCTATTTGGCGTAAAAAACACAATGTTTATGACCGGCCGCGAAACCTTTATTGTTGACCTGCACGGCAAAATAGCTTTTACCTATGAAGCCATGCTGCAAGGCAAAAAACACGCTGATGACGCGTTGGCTTATATTAAAGCGCATAGCACGAAATAGTTGATTGAGTGAATTGTTGATTAAGTTGGGCTTTTTTTTAATTAAAACCTAATCAACCCAATCCAACTTAATCAACCTAATCTAACTCAATCAACCCAATCAACAACCAACCAAAAACATGATAACTACCTTAAAACTATTTTTTGCCGCACTGTTTATATGGATGTGCTATATGGTGATCAGCACCAGCATTAGCAGTAATCTGTTTAAAGAGTGGGGTTTTTTAGGGTCGATACCCTGGATGCGTGCCACCCTTTGGGATTTTTACGCCAATGTTGCGGTGATATTTTTTTGGCTTTGTTATAAAGAAAAAAGCATCGGCCTAAAAATTATATGGCTGATATTATTAGTAGCTTTAGGCAGCATAGCCAGTTGCGCCTACCTACTGATACAACTTTTTAAATTAAAACCCGGCGAGGGTCTTAAAGAACTTTTTGGTAAAAAAAATGGATAGTCAGTCAATTTATAGCTTAGTTGTTTATTGCCTTATTGCCTGTTGCGGCATTATGGTTTTTGTATGGCTTTGGGCGCACAAAATTAAAAATGCCGGTGTGGTTGATGTTTTTTGGTCGTTCAACTTCCCGGTAATAGCCATAATATTATTGCTGTTGGCCCCAGGTTTTGAAACCCGCAAACTGTTGATATGCACCATGGTTATTTTAGCAGGTTTACGTTTAGGCACATATCTTGCTATACGCATAACCAATCACTTGAATATAGAAGAGGGTCGTTACCAGCAATTGCGCAAAGAGTGGGCGCCAAATGCCGAAAGAAAGTTTTTTATTTTCTTTCAGTTTCAGGCTATATCAAATGTGCTGCTCGCCATTCCCTTTTTTATCATCACCTTAAATACCGAAACAACGCTATCTCCATTTGAATATATTGGTGCGGGCTTGTGGTTTATAAGTGTATTGGGCGAGGCCGTTACAGATGCGCAGCTAACCGCGTTTAAAAAAGATCTGGAGAATAAAGGCAAAGTTTGCGATACCGGATTATGGGGTTATTCCAGGCACCCTAATTACTTTTTCCAATGGCTAATGTGGCTCTCTTATTTTGTGTTTGCGCTTGGGTCGCCCTATGGCTATCTGGCCATTATAAGTCCGGCTGTAATTTTATACCTGCTGTTAAAAGTAACAGGTATCCCGGCAACAGAGGAGCAATCATTACGTTCAAAAGGCGAAGCTTTTAAAAGATACCAGCAGCGCACCAGCGCTTTTGTACCATGGTTTAAAAAGTAGCCCCACCCAACCCTCCTCAGAAGGGAGGGCTTTTAAAATTACCGAAGCTAACGTCTCCCCTACCGGGGGAGATTTAGAGGGGGCTTAGGTAGCCCATGCCTTTAACACCAAATATAGCTTACAGTTGTAAAAATTTTTGTTTTTGCAATCCGCCACAGTTCAAATAACGTAAGCTTATTAAAACGCAATCAATCATTTAAAAACAAATGGTGTAAAAGCCCAACCTAATCACATGTGGTACGATAAGCTAATAGAAGAAGATAAAGTCCCCGATTTTTTACTGAGAAAGGGCATCCGCAAATTATTAAAACAACGCCTCGACGACGAAAACAAAGGCAATGTAGAAGCTCAGCAAGCAAGCCTAATGGGTTTGATAGAGAAGCTTAAGGCCTCACCGATAGCCGTAAACACCGCTGACGCCAATCAGCAACATTATGAAGTGCCTACCCAATTTTATCAGTATTGCCTTGGCAAAAACCTAAAATACTCAAGCGGGTATTGGAAACTGGGTGTTACTGATATTGATACTTCCGAAGATGATATGCTGGAGCTTACCTGCCAGCGTGCCGGGTTAACTAACGGGCAGGATGTTTTGGAGCTGGGCTGTGGATGGGGATCACTGTCGCTTTATATGGCTGCCAAATTTCCAGGCAGTACTTTTAAAGTGGTATCAAACTCTCGTACCCAAAAGCTGCATATTGATGAGCAAGCCAAACAACGGGGCATTAAAAACCTAACGGTAATTACGGCTGATATGAACACCTTTAAAATTGATGAACAGTTTGACCGGGTTGTTTCCGTTGAGATGTTTGAACACATGCGCAATTATGCGCTGCTGATGAAAAAGGTGGCTTCGTGCTTAAAACCGGATGGTAAACTGTTTATACATATTTTTACCCATAAGGAGTATGCTTACCTGTTTGAGGTAATTGATGATACCGATTGGATGAGCAAGTATTTTTTTACCGGCGGCATTATGCCCAGCGACGACCTGATGTTTTATTTCAATGATGATTTGACGGTTAAAAAACACTGGCATGTTAACGGTACCCATTACAGCAAAACATCCGAAGCCTGGTTAACCAACATGGATAATCATAAAGAAGAAATTATGCCCCTTTTTGAAGAAACGTATGGCAAAGATGAAGCCTTAAAGTGGTGGGTTTACTGGCGTATTTTTTACATGTCATGTTCCGAGCTATGGAGTTACAACAATGGTAACGAATGGATGGTAAGCCACTACTTATTTCACAAAACACAAAAATGATCCGTTTTTATCTTATCCTCATATTTTTCCTGATCTCTCTTTTAAGCTTTTTAAAAGCGCCTGCCTATTATTTATGGCTGCTGGCTATTGGGGTAACGGAGTTTCCTTTAATATTTGCCGGCATTACTGCATTGCTAACCGCAGCAGGCTTATGGGTGCAAAAATACCAACTGGCCGGCACTGTTTTGGGCCTTGCTACCATGCTTATATTTATCTCGCCTATAGTTAGAGCTTATTGGATTGCGAAAGATTTGAAAGCCGATATGGCGACAGCATTAAATACTAAGCCTTATGAAGCCACAGCCTTTAGCTTTTTTAACTTGTTTAAAAGTGCCCAGGCGCTGCCTTGCCGCACGCTAAACTATGTGGCTTATCAGGATACTTCTCTGGATCTGGATTTTTATCCTTCGCGTATCATCGGCAAAAAGCCTTGTGTTATTGTGGTGCATGGCGGTTCGTGGGCTGGTGGAGATAGCAAGCAACTGCCTGAGTTAAATAGCTATCTGGCTGCAAGTGGCTATAATGTAGCTGCCATAAACTACCGTATGGCGCCAAAATACCAAACCCCAGCCCCGGTTGAAGACATTGAAGCTGCTATTGCTTATTTAAAGAAACATGCCGATAAACTGCATATCGATACCACTAAATTTGTGTTGCTGGGCCGCTCGGCGGGGGCGCAAATAGCCTTGTTGGCAGCCTATACCATACATGAGCCTGATTTGAAAGGGGTAATTGATTTTTATGGTCCGGCGGATATGGTTTGGGGTTATTCCATTCCATCAAATCCGCTCATAATGGATTCCCGAAAAGTGATGCGCGATTATATTGGCGGCTCTTACAACGAGGTTCCAAAAAAATATGTGGCTTGCTCGCCGCTGGAGTTTGTGAGCAATAAATCGGTACCAACCCTGATTATTCATGGCAGTAATGATGTTTTGGTTTCGCCCGAGCACAGCCGCCGCCTCAATTTAAAATTGCAGCAAAATAACATTAAGCATTACTCGCTAAAGCTGCCCTGGGCAACACACGGGTTCGACTTTAATTTAAACGGGCCCGGCGGGCAATTATCTACCTATGCTGTTGAAACTTTTTTAAACGATATCACCAAATAAGATGCAAAAAACAGCCATTATAGGAACAGGAATTGCGGGTATGGGATGCGGCCATTTTTTGCATCCACATACCGACCTTACCATTTACGAGCAAAACGATTACGTAGGCGGCCATACCAATACGGTAACTGTTGATGAAGACGGAAAGCCCGTTTATGTTGATACCGGCTTTATGGTTTTTAATTATAAAACGTACCCCAACCTGTGTAAGTTATTTGCCGAAATAAAAGCGCCGGTTAAAAAAACGGATATGTCATTCAGCGTGCAGCATTTGCCAAGTGGTTTGGAGTACAGTGGGTCGAGCGTTAACCATCTGTTTGCACAGCGCCGCAATATATTCAACTTCAAATACATCAGGATGCTGAACCAGATTGGCCGCTTTAATAAGGAAAGCGTTAAAATTTTGGATGATCCTAAGTATGCTGACTACTCCATTGGCCAATACGTTAAAGAGTTTGGTTTTGGCGAGGACATGTTATGGAAATACCTGGTACCCATGAGCTCAGCCGTATGGTCGACCCCGATGGAGCAGATGCTGGATTTTCCGGCCGTAACGCTCATCCGTTTCTTTTTGAATCATGGATTTTTAGGTTTGGATACCCAGCATCAGTGGTACACGCTCCAAAACGGAAGTCAATCATACCGCGAAATACTGATCAAACCTTTTAAAGATAAGATAACGACAAATCGCAAAGCCGTTAAGGTAGTGCGCGAAGATGGTAAGGTTACCATTTTTGCATCGGATGGCACAAAGGAAACTTTCGACAGGGTGATCATCGCATCACATGCCGACCAGGCGCTTGCCATGTTGTTTGACCCTACCGATGATGAAAAGAGGCTTTTATCAAAATTTAAATATCAATACAACAAAGCGGTTTTGCACACGGATAAAAGCATAATGCCCAAACGCAAATTGGCCTGGAGCAGTTGGAACTATAGCATAAAAATGCAGGATGGCAAACCAAGCCCAACCACCATTTACTGGATGAACCAACTGCAGCAGGTATCAGATAAAAAAGAATATTTTGTTTCTATTAACCCGCACGAAGGCATTGACCCTAAAAAAATTATAAAAGAGCTGGATTATGACCACCCGCTTTTTGATGTGCCAGCCATAAATGCACAAGCCGAATTGCATAGGCTAAACCAAAACGGCCCGGTATATTTTTGCGGTAGCTACTTTAAATATGGCTTTCACGAGGATGCTTTTGCAAGTGCCGTAAATCTTTGCTCGCAACTGCTGGGCAAACCCGTTTACGATGATGTTTTGATCCAACCGGCCGATTAATCCGTATATTCACTTATGCCAGGCACTACAACAAATTCGTGTTTATATAAAGCCAGGGTAATGCACCATCGGTTGGCACCTAAGGTCCACAGCTTTCACTACGAGGTGTTTATGTTTTATTTGGACTTGGATGAGATTGACGGCCTGGCCAAACGGCTTAAGTTCATGAGCCGCAACCGTTTTAATCTTTTTGATTTTAGGGATAAAGATCATTTACAACTACCAAGGGAAAAGCCCGATTCCTCAAAAAATATCCGCCAGCATATTACAGATTACCTGCAAATCAACGGCGTTAACATTGGCAATGGCCGCATAATGGTGCTCACCAATTTGTGTACGCTGGGCTATCAGTTTAACCCGGTTTCGTTTTACTATTGTTATGATGAACAGGATATCCCTGTTTGTTCGGTTGTTGAAGTTTGTAATACCTTCCGGGAAATGAAACCCTATTTTTTAGGTGCCGATACTATGCAGGGTGATCAGTTTAAGTTAAATACAGCTAAGTTTTTTTATGTATCGCCATTTATTGATATGGACACCAATTTTGATTTTAACCTTCATATCCCAGGCGAAAAACTACAGGTAAAAATTGATGATTATGATAAGGAAGGCAATCGTTTTTTCATCAGCACCTTAAGCGGAACGCGTAAAGTGTTAAAGGACTCAACGTTGTTGTATTACTTTTTAAGTTTTCCGCTTATTACCTTAAAGATCATTAGTTTAATACACTGGCAGGCTTTAAAACTTTGGCTTAAAAAGTTGCCTTATCATAAAAAAGCCAATGCGCCCGAACTGCAAAGAGAGGTGTACCGGCCATATAGTTGAATCAATTTTTTATGTAAACAAAACCTTTAGGTAAATAAATTACGTAAATAAACAAAAATAACACCTTGTTGATAATTTAACCCATGGACAATTCTATTACACTCGTTAAAAAAAGCAGCTTTTACCAGGATCTTGTTTTAAAATTTCTGTATAAAATGGATAAGGGCAGCTTGTACCTTACTTTATCCAACGGCGAGCAAATTGCAATTGGCGATGGAGAAGGCAAAATATCAGCAAGCATTAGAGTAAACAGTGACGAGCTTTATAAACGGCTTATACTGTTTGGCGATATTGGCTTTGGCGAGGCTTATGTTGATGGCCTTTGGGATACCGATAATATAACCAATGTAATAAAATGGGTATTGCTTAATATCGAAAATGCCCCGGGTGTTTCGGGAAGTAGTATTCAAACGCTTTCGCTCAACCTGCTTAAGTTATATAATAAGCTTTCGCATTTTAAACGTGCCAATACGGTTGAAGGATCGCGCAAAAATATTTCGGAACATTATGATCTGAATAACGATTTCTTTGCCAGTTTCCTTGATCCTACCATGACTTATTCCAGTGCCTATTTTTATAAAGATGGGTTAAGCCTTGAGGAAGCCCAGTTGGCGAAATATGATCGACTATGCCGCCAGCTGCATTTAAAACCATCAGACCATGTGTTAGAAATAGGCAGCGGCTGGGGTGGCAATGCTATTTATATGGCTAAAACCTATGGCTGCAAAGTAACCTCGTTAACCATATCAGCAGAACAACATAAAATGGCTGTTGAGCGCGTGGAAACCGAGGGGTTGAGTCATAAGGTGAGCATTCTGTTAAAGGATTACCGCCAGCTGGAAGGCACTTTTGATAAAATTGTATCTGTTGAAATGCTGGAAGCCGTTGGGTTTAATTTTATGGATGTATATTTTAAAAAATGCCATGATCTGCTAAAGAAAAACGGAATATTGGCTATCCAGGTAATTACATCGCCCGATTCGAGATATGAAAGTTTAAGAAAAGGTGTTGATTGGATTCAAAAACACATTTTCCCAGGTTCGTTATTGCCATCGGTTGGCGCTATCAACAAATCTATAAATCGCACAGGCGATCTCACCATGGTTGATCTTAAAGACATTGGCCTTGACTACGCCAAAACCCTCAGACTTTGGCTTGACGCCTTTAATGCAAATCTTTCAAAAGTAAAGTCGTTAGGGTTCGATGAAACTTTTATCCGCAAATGGACCTATTATCTCTGCTACTGCGAAGCCGCGTTTGACATGCGCAATATTAATGTGATGCATTTGGTTTATAGCAGACCTAATAATGTTTCGAGGTAATTGGTTGATTAGGTTGGATTAGGTTGATTGAGTTGGATTAAGTTTTGTTTAAAATATGTTCCAAGATAATTAACCCAGTCAACCACTCACTTAATCAACTTCTTTTCCTTAAACCTGGTGAAGAACAAAAATGCAACGAGGCAAAGTACAAAACCGCATATACCATTGAGACGTAAGCCGTAATCATTGCCCGGGTCTTTTCCGTACACGGTAAGGAATGCAAACAAGGCGATGCCTAATGTTTGACCGAGTTTTACAAATAGGTATTTTACGGCAAAGAACATTCCTTCGCGGTTTTCACCGGTTTCTTTAGCATCTTTTTCAGCAATTTCGGCAAGTATGGCGTTGGGTAATATGCCCAGTGATGCCAGCGGAAATGCAGCACACAACACCAACGTATAAACCTGTGCTTTGGGCGAAATTGGGAATTTACCCAAAAAGTATATCGCCATAAAAATAAGACTAAGCAGCGCGAACGAAAATAAAACGATAGGCTTTTTACCCCGCGTTTTTGAAATACGGTTAATAAGCGGATAAAACAGCAGCGAGCCTAAAACCATCACCAGCATTAACAAACCGCCCATTGACTCGGGCAGATGAAGCAGCACCTTAACAAAATACAACAATCCGCTCGAGATGATGCTTAACGCCATGTAGTACGAAAAATCGGAAATGAGGTAATACTTAAAATTACGCTGGCTAAAAGTTTTTCGGATAGCTAAAAGTATCGGGATTTGTGATGGTGTTTTGGCAACAATAAACTTTCTTTCGTCAATTGCAATTACTGGCACCAGCATTATTAGTCCGGCAAAAATGCTTAAGCCCCATATAGAATACTGGATAGCAGTATCGCGGTTGGCAACATGAAAAAATTGCTGCACCAGGTCGGCATAATTATTAACCAGCGCACTCAGGACGATGCCGATAACAAAACCAACCTGTTGGAATGATGAGAGCTTAACTTTTTCGTCGGCAGTATGTGTAAGTTCTGGCAGCAGGGCGTTGTAGGGTATAATATAAGCTGTGGCCGACATAAAGAAGCCGATAAGCATAAACATTAGCCAAAAAGCATTATGCAAGTTCTCGGCCCTTGTAATGGGCAAAAAGGTTAAGCAGCAAAAAACAACCGCAGGCAATATGGCCCATTTCATAAACGGGATACGCCGGCCCCGCGGATTGTCGCTCTTATCGCTTAACGATGCAATAAACGGATCAAAAAAAGCATCAACCAGCCTACCCGAAGCAATAATTACCGACATGATATTTATCACACCGAATAATAGCAACTGCGGCACAAACGGCGCCAAGCCTGAACCCGACGGCGGCAGATAAAAATATTCGAGCATCACCAGGATAACATTAGTCATGATGCTCCATCCTATCATGCCGCAGGCATAAGAAATTTGTTTTTTAAAAGGCAGTTTTTCAAGGGGCATATTACTGCAATATGCAAATATTTAGGGGGGATGTAAAAGAAATGATTAAATCGGCTGTTGGTTCCCTGATGCAGGACATTATTATATAGCGATTCAGATAGTGATCCGGTAGCACGCGTGCACGATATCATAGTCTCCATGCCACTCTGTATCCGCTAATACAATTTCATCAAATAGTATTCAAAAGTGTCAAACTTTAGGCAATATGCTTGCGGCTACAGGATAAAGATTTAATTTAGTTTGTCGATTTTCCTGCTTATCAATTAATTAAAAAAAAGATTGTCATAATGAAGCCGTGCCCGTTAAACCGCATAACCCTTATTTTAAGTCTTTTTGCCGCACTAACATCTTGTAAACAAACTAACATCAATAAAGAAGCAACCATGTCCGCCGATATTTATGTGGCCGGCATAAATGGCGATACAGCTTTGTACTGGAAAAATGGCTTAGCTACCGGACTTGGCGGCGGAATAAACAATGTGTTTGCCAATTCTGTGTTTGTTTCGGGCACAGATGTGTATGTTGCGGGCGAACAGTTTTTAAATGGTAATGAGGCGGCCGCACTTTGGAAAAACGGAGCACTTACCTTGTTGGCCGATCAAAGCAAAAGTCCTTTATCGTATGCCAATTCTGTGTTTGTTTCGGGTAGCGACGTTTACGTAGCCGGTTATACTTATAGTAACGGCAATATTGCAACGTACTGGAAAAATCAAGTGCCTGTTTATGTGGGTGCAGCAGGTTCAACAGCCAATTCGGTTTATGTTTCGGGCAACGACGTGTATATCGCCGGAGGAAGTGCAAGCGGTAGCCAGAATCGCAATGCTGCTACCCTTTGGAAAAACGGAACACCTACTATATTAACGAATGCAGGTGAGGCCGGTTACGCCTCTTCGGTCTTTATTTCGGGCAGCGACGTTTATGTATCCGGTTATAAATATACTATAAGCGGGTCTGGCAGTACTGCTGCCGTATACTGGAAGAACGGGTCTGTTACCCAGCTTTCGGCGAACAATGCGAAGGCCAATTCAATTTACGTTTCGGGAAACAATGTTTATGTAGCGGGGACGGATATGGTTGATGGCGTTAATGTGGCTACCTTCTGGAAAAACGGTGCAGCAACGCACTTAACGGGCAGCACTACAGCATCTTATGGTGGGGCAGTCGCTGTATCAGGACAGGATGTGTATGTTGCCGGTGATAGTATGAATGCTACAGGATTCCCCGTGGCTACTATTTGGAAAAACGGGACCGCTATCATTCTTGAAACAGGTTACAGCATCGCCTACGCTTTGTATGTTAAATAGCCCGCAGTTTGTGTCGCCCTCAAATAGGCGTATACTTTTTCACAGTCCCGAATAATAATCATACCCCTGCTCGGCCCAATAATCATGCGGACGGGTGTTGCTAAAGTTGATGGAGCCTATCCGTTTTAGGTTTTTGATGCCATATTTAACAGGGATAATGAGGCGTAAAGGAGCGCCGTTTTGCAATGGCAATAGCTTGTCGTTCATTTCGTAGGCCAGCAGGGTTTGCGGGTGCATAGCGCTGGGCATGTCAAGCCCAACATAGTAGGCTTTATCGGGGGTTTCCATGCCTACATATTCCATTTTAGCATAGTCGTCCAGTTTGTAATGTGCTATAAAATCACTGAACTTTACGCCTGCCCAGTGTGAGATCTGATCCCAACCCTCAACACATTTAAAATCGTAAATAATCTCCGTTTTGGGCAACGTCAGCAACTCTTGCAGGGATACCTGCAAAACTTCGCCACCGGTTTTATATACCTGTAGGTTCCAGACTGCGGGGTCAAACTTTTTAGCGGCTTCAACACCAATATCGCTGTTTACCCTTACGTGCTTGGCCGCCATTGATTTTGGATAGGTTTTTACCAGGTGATTGTCGCTAAACACTCGTCTGAAAAACAGCTCCGTTTTGTTAAGCGCCCGGCGCAGCGGCTTGCGCTGCCCGGCGGTTATGCCTGCAACTTCTTCGGATGATTTATACAATAAGCGCCAGCCGCCAACCGCACCGACCGCCAAAACACCAAAGCTGGTAAATGATATAAAGTTACGCCTGCTTATCTTTTGCTCAATGGTGAGCTCTTTTTTAACTTTTTTATTGAGCGCTTTCATCGTCAGCTGTTGTTTGAATAACGGGTTTAGGATCTTCGTTAATTATCTCAAATCCGGAGATAACCGAACGGAAATTATTCCAGCCGGCCAATATTACCTGTACAATATGTATCACAAAAAAGAAAACATAACCAAGTGTTAAGGCAAAATGCAAAATCCTCGCAAGGTGATATCCGCCGCAGATCCACGTGAAATAATAAAATTGCACCGGTTTATAAATAGCCAGCCCGGTAATTACTGAGCCTATCCCCATAACGATGATTGCCGTATAGGCTATGCGCTGCGCAGCATTATATTTTTTTTGTGGGGGTGCCATTTTACGGATGTGCAGATCGTGCAGCAGCACTAAAAAAGCTTCTTTAAATGAATTTTTCTTCGGCACAAGCTCGCGCCAATCGCCTGATATGACGGTGTATAAAATATACAGCACGCCGTTAAGGGTAAAAAACCACATAAACAAAAAATGAAAAGCCATTCCCTCTGATAGCCGATGAGGAATGCTTAAGGCATTATAAAACCAATCAGGAAAAAAGCGGAAAAACGTATGGCCAAACAAGGTGACGGAATATTCGTCATTTGCCCAGTAGATCAGCATCCCACTCCATATCATAATGGTTAGTATCGGGAAATTTACCCAATGGCACCATCGCATAGCCAATGCATGTTTTTCTTTTATGGTTTTCATGTTATTCGGTATCCGCTTTATACAATATACAATCATCTAACTTAAAGTTAAACAACCGTATATAAAATTACTGAAATTTAAGGGTAATGAAGAGCATTAAGAACCAAGAGTAAATAATCAAGTCAAAAAAAAATCAGATTAGGCGCTTCAAAAGAGATATTACTTTGCGCTTTTTCCTGGCTCTTGACTCTTGCTTCTTGACTCCTCTTGCTCTCTTTTCCTGGCTCTATCTCTCCAATCAAATCTATCGCATTGCATTAGCATTCACCTCATCGGTAAATGAAGCTTTTGCGGCACCGGTTATGGCTCCGGTTGAGGTATTTTGTAAAAAGCCAATGATCTCCCATTTTTGCTGATCAAATCCATCCGGTAACTTTATGCCTGCAACACCATTGCTGCCTTTAAGTTTGAACTGCTGTAGCTTGCGCACAATTTGAACATGCGACAGGGTATGGCCACCGTTTTCGCCGCTGAGCACCTTGGTTTGGGCGTTTTTCTGCAAAACGGCTACCTGCAAAACAATATTTTTGTCAGCGCCTTCGGTGCTGTATTTTAAATCGAGATGTGTTTTGTTGGTGACTGTCGCACTCAAGGATAGTTGATTTGTTGGCGTTTGCTGCAACCCGGTTTTAATAGCATTATGCAATGCCGCTTCGTCTGATCCTAACAACTCAGTTTGTCCGTTAACAATAATTTGGGGGGTGTAAACAGAGCTCAGCTTTAAATATTTGGAATAGTCGCTCTGCCTGCGTGAGTAATCGGCACTGCTGAATTGGTCCGTCCAACCCAGGCGGTTCCAGTAATCAACATGGTAGGCCAAAATGTAAACCGGCTTGTCTTTACTTTCAGCTTCAACTTTTGCTACCAATTCATCAGCTGGTGGGCAGCTGGAGCAGCCTTCGGATGTATAAAGCTCAATAAGCGCAAAGCCTTTACCGTCGGCTTTTTTTTTGTTTGATGACTTGCTATTGTTTGCTTTAATAAAGGCCGCAGCGCCCAGTGCTACTATAACAAGTGAAGCAGAAAGGGCGAATATTTTTATCTTTTTCATAGCTGATTTTATTTAAGTTGACGATGCTATATGTGCTTAGTCGGATGTTGTTTTAAAACCTTACAATAAATATAAAGTTTTTAATTCCCGCCTCACAACGCTGAATCAACTTGTTTCAACTTGAACCGGCTTGTATCATTAAAGCCTTTTTAACCACTATTATAGATCAAATAAGCCCGATATTTGTTTTTAAATTATTTGTAAGGTTTGGTATAAATTAACGACTAAAGGAATAGCACGAATAGTGTATTATAATAATTTATGAATCATCAACTTAATCCTCATCACTGGGTCACGGGCCACGCCGATTACCTTTATGCTTATGCCTTATCACGTATAAACGATGAAGAACAGGCAAAAGATTTAGTGCAGGATGTATTTTTAGCTGCATTACAAAAAACAAACAGTTTTGAAGGCAAAAGCACCGAGCGTACCTGGCTTACCGCTATCCTTAAAAACAAAATTGTAGATGTTTACCGCAAAAAGTCATCCGGCTTAAAAACAATAGACATTAACGAAGCAACCCAACAGCAAAATGATTTTTTTGCGGAGGACGGCCATTGGGTAAGCGAACACGGGCCAAAAGAATTCGGTATTGAAGATAAAGATCATATTTTAAATAAGGAGTTTAACCTGATACTTAAAAAGTGTATGGATAAACTACCAGCTTTGTGGATGGCTGTTTTTACCATGAAGCATATTGATGATGAACAAACCGATACAATATGCACTGAGCTGAAGGTTACGGCGTCAAACTTTTGGGTGATTATCCATCGTACAAAACTTAACCTGAGGGCTTGCCTTCAAAAAAACTGGGACTAAATTATGAGCTATTTGAAGAGAATTATATATAACTGCAAACAGGCCACTTTTTTAATTGAGAAGAAGGCGCTTACCCGTTTGAGCTTTAAGGAAGCCGTTGAGTTAAGAATCCATTTGTACGGGTGCTCGTTCTGCCGCATTTACAGCAAGCAGAGCCGCGTTATAAACCAAATGGTGCAGGAACTTTTCTATAGCTCAATTAAGCCCGATGTCAGGCTTGATGATGATTTTAAAAAAGAGTTGCAGGACAGGATTGAAGAGGAGTTGAATAAAAACTAAATAAAATACTTTGTAAGGATTGCCTGCACCGCCCGACCAAGCAGGAAATACATTTAAAAACTAAAAAAACAGAGTATGAAATCAATTATTTCGGGCGCAGTTATAGCAACTGCAATGGTGGTATGTTTTAGCGTTAATGTTAAGGCTAAATCAGTTGGGCATGTGGCAGTTGTTGCGGTTAGCGATACCGGCAAAATGAGTAAAGACAAAATGGGCAAAATGGACGCAAAGAAACCGTCGAAAATGCAGGATGACAAAATGAGTAAAAAAAGCCCGTCAAAAATGCAGGACGACAAAATGGGTAAAAAGAAAATGTCAAAAGACACCGGTAAAATGTAAGTTTTTTTGTTTTTAGAAGGAGGGGGATTTCCTCCTCCTTTGTTTATATATCTTAAAAAAATTTATGAAAAAGTATTTACTTATTGTTGTTTGCCTGGTTTTATGTGTCAATGTTTTTGCGCAAACAGCGCTTAAGGTAGGCGCGCAGGCTCCGGTATTTGTTGGTACCGATAATTCAGGCAAAAAGGTTGATCTGCAAGACTTGCTAAAAAAGCATAAAGCAGTAGTGTTGTTTTTTTATCGTGGCCAGTGGTGCCCTTATTGCAATAAACAGATTAAACAACTGCAGGATTCATTGCAGCTATTAACAGCAAAAGGGGCCTATGTGGTAGGCGTAACACCGGAAAGCGGCGAAAATATCAATAAAACTATTGATAAAACCCATGCTTCGTTTGCCATTATTCAGGATAAAGAATATAAGATAATGAAAGCCTACCAGGTAAACTATACCGTTGATCCCGATATGCTGGCGAAATTAAAAAACTACGGCGTTGATTTGGATAAGAACAACGGCAATGCCGATCATGTACTCCCGGTGCCCGCCACTTATGTTATTGACCAGTCCGGGAAGATCATCTATGCTCATTTTGATAAAGATTATACCAAAAGGCCTTCGGTGAGTGATATTTTAAAAGTATTGTAGCGACTAATTGTTTGCCCCTGATATTGACCCGCCTAATTCGTCAGATTGACATTAAGCGGGTCTTTTTTATCATTATAATTTATTAGTTCTGCGAGTAAAAGGTTAGATACTCAACTGATTAAAGCTATAAGATAAAAAGTTCGTTATTGGCAAGTCCCTCTATCTCTTGTTGGTTGTGTGTTACAATAAATACCGTGGCTTCCAATTCATCAAAAACAACCTTCAAATCAGCTATTAATCCTGTTTTCATTTCGGGGTCAAGAGCCGAAAACGGTTCATCCATTAAAAGTAATTTAGGTTTTATGGCCAATGCCCGCAAAATGGCCAGGCGCTGTTGCTGCCCGCCGGATAGGTGTTGCGGTTTATGTTTTACAAAGGTTTCCAGTTTACCAATTGCAAGCAGTCGCTTTATCCAGGCTGCATCATCGGTAGCATATTGCAGGTGCTGCTCAACGGTCATGTTGGGGAAGAGTGCATAGTCCTGAAAAACAAAGCCCATCATCCTTTTTTGCGGCGATAAATTTGTTTTTGTTCCGGTATCCAGCCAGGTAATGTTATTAAATGTAATGGTCCCTTTTTCGGGCGTAACAAACCCTGCAACAGCCTTTAAAAAGGTTGTTTTTCCCGAACCCGACGGGCCGTATATTTTGGTAATGCTGCCTGCCGCAAAATCGTCGGAAACTTTTAATATCTGCTGCCCCTGGTAGGTTTTTAGTTTTTTTTCTATGCTGATGCTGATCATTCCAGGGGGTTTTTCAGTTGATATTTATTAAATACAAAAACAGCAACAACCATTATAAAGGTGATAGCAAACAAAATAAACGAGTAGGTATTAGCCGCTGAATAATCCATCTGCTCAACAGAATCATACACCGCTATGGATGCCACACGCGTAACGTTGGGAATATTACCACCTATCATTAATACTACCCCAAACTCGCCCAGAGTGTGGGCAAAGGTGAGTACGGCAGCGGTTAATAAAGATGGCTTTATATTGGGCAGCAAAACTTTAAAAAATGTTTGCCATTTGGTTTTACCCAGCGAATACGACGCCTGCGAAAGCGAAAGTGGCAATTGCTGCAATGCCGATTTTATTGGGCCTATCATAAAAGGCATACTGTAAATAAATGATGCCAACACCAGCCCTTTAAACGAAAAAACAAACTGGATATTAAAAACATCCTGCAGCCATTTACCTACCCCATGCTGCGGACTAAAAGCCAGCAACAAATAAAACCCCAATACCGATGGCGGCAAAACCAGCGGCATGGTAATAATAGCTTCTAATACTACCTTAAAAATCGATCGCCCTTTTGACAACCACCACGCTACAGGCAAACCAACTATCAGCAATAGCAGAGTAGTGATGCAAGCCAGTTTAAGGGTGAGCCATATTGGGTTAAGGTCCATTTAGGAAAGGTGTTTGTAAAGTAATAACATATTGATCTCAGCCTTTGTTGATGTTGTCACCAACAAACCGGGGTGTTTGTGCTCCATAAAAGCCTCACGTTAACATGTTGGTGTTGTCACCAAAATGGGCGGGGCCGCGTTTCCAATCATAGCGATGGGTTTTAAACCCATCGCTATGATTGACAATGCCATAAACTATTTTACCAGATAACCATACTCCTTAAATATTGCCCCGGCTGCCGGGCTCAACAGGTACTGATAAAACTTTTCGGCATCAGGGTTAGCGTTAGCACGTTTTAATAAAACCATACCCTGTTCAATTGGTGCATATAATTTGGGGTCGATAATTTGCCAATAGAGTAGTTTTTTATTAGCAGGATCTTTAACCAGCGCCTGGGTGGTAAAGCCAACATCTGCCACTCCGGTAGTAATATAAGTATTCACCTGTGATATGCTTTCGCCGGTTACCAATTTTGACTTAATATCACCCAAAACACCCTTTTGCATTAAAGCTTCCTCTGCCGCTTTTCCGTACGGAGCAATTGCCGGGTTAGCTATGGCTATTTTTTTTATCCTGCTGGTGAGCAATACGCGTTCCCAGTTTTCAAAGCCAATGTTCTGACTGCTGCAAATGATCAGGCTACCCTGTGCATAAACTACCGGCGGTTTTTCGCTGAATCCTTCTTTAAACAAGGTTTGGGGGAAGGTCATATCGGCAGACAAAAATACATCATAAGGGGCTCCATTGCGAATTTGAGCTACCAGGTTGCCTGATGAGCTTACTATCGGCTCAATCTCTATTCCGGTTTTTTTCTTAAAATCTTCCTGCAACACTTTTATAACCGATTGCAGGTTTGCGGCTGCGGCTACCTTAAGGTTTTGAGCAAAGCTATGGCTGCTCAGTAACAATAATACTGCAATAATAATTTTTATACGTTTCATGCTTCTGTTATTAAAATGATCGCATTTTTATTAGTTTCTGTGTAAATGCTAATAAACCACTAATATACATTGTTGTTAAAGCGTATCAATATTTATAAATTGATTTTTACTTCAAAAATGTTACGGTAAATGTATGTAATTGGTAACACGTAATAATATTATATTAGCCGCTCAACACCCAAATAAATTGGGTAGTAGTTCATGGTTGATAGTTCATGGTAGAAATACTTTATGATAAAAAAGCTAAAGCTTCCTATGAACAATGAACTATCAACCATTAACTATTAGCCAACCATGAACAACCTTAAATAATTATTATGATGAACAAGTTACGTATACAACTGGCTTTTTTATTGCTTTTGATGATCCCTGTAGCCATACAGGCTCAAACCGGTAAATTTATCTCAGTAAATGGCAAAGAGGTTATTGGTGCCGATGGTAAACCTTTCCTTATCCGCGGGACTAACCTGGGTAACTGGCTGGTGCCCGAAGGCTACATGTTTAAATTTACCAATATCAACTCGCCAGGCCTTATTAACCAGGCGCTGCTTGAATTGTTAGGCCCCGAGGAGGCAGGGAAGTTCTGGAAAACCTATCAGGACAGTTATATAACCGAAGCAGATATCCATTATCTGAAATCTACGGGTATGAATTCAATTCGTATCCCTTTTAATTACCGCCTTTTTAACAGCGAAAACTATCTGGAGCAAAGCGATCCTAACCGTGGCTTCGAGTTGTTGGATAGGGTAATTGGCTGGTGTAAAAAAGAGGGCTTATATGTTATTTTAGATATGCATTGCGCCCCGGGCGGCCAAACCGGCGATAATATTGACGATGGCTATGGTTATCCGTTTTTATTTAAAAGCGATGCCATGAAACAACTAACCTCCGATATATGGCAACGTATTGCTGATCATTATAAAAATGAAACAACCGTAATGGGCTACGATTTACTGAACGAGCCCATTGCTACCTATTTTGATAAAAATGAGTTTAACCCATACCTGGAGCCAACGTACAAGCAAATCACCAAGGCAATACGCTCGGTTGATAAAAATCACATCCTGTTTTTAGGAGGTACGCAGTGGGATAGCAACTTCGGTGCTTTTGGTGCGCCGTTTGATTCAAAACTGGTTTACCAGTTTCATAAATATTGGACTAAAACTACTACCAAAGAGGTAATACAGGATTATATTGATTTCAGGGATAAATATAACGTGCCAATTTACTGCGGCGAGACTGGCGAAAACACCGACCAGTGGGTTGGCGATTTCAAAAAAACGTTGGAGGAAAATAATATTGGCTGGCACTACTGGCCGTATAAAAAAATGGATAACACCAAAGGTTTTGTAACTTTTGATGTGCCCGAAGGTTACGACAAAGTGATAGCTTATACCCAGCAACCCCGCGGTGATTTTGCCGCCATACGCAAAGCTGCTCCTGCCGATCGCGAAGGAATAAAGAAAGCGCTATACGCTTTTATAAATAACAGCAAGTTTGAAAGCTGCCGTCCCAATAAAGGTTATATTGAAGCTTTGGGGTTGAAAGCACAATAACGTATTGTAGTCGCCATTTTGGATAAACCCGGCAGAATTTCTATTCGGTTTACCATGAATATATAAAGGGGGCCCTGGATTTTGTTTCGCAAAATCAGGGCCTTTGTTATATGATATTCTTTTTTATCGTCGGTAACTTAACCTCTATTTCTCGCCCGGAAACTGTTGCGAAACCAGTTTTTCTACAGGGTAGCCCATGGCTTTGCATTTGGCCACAATATCGTAATACAGATTTTTGTCCATTTCGGGTTTGCGGCTCATGATAAACAAAAAGCGATAATCTGGATGCCCTACCACAGCCCAGGAATAATCAGGAGCCAGAGCAATCACCCAATAATCAATCTTTATCGGCCAAATAAACTGAGCTTTCATTTGCCCGTTGCCGGGGTTACTATCATCAGGGAAGATCTTTGACTTTATGGTGTGCAGCTTACCTTCATCCTCCTTGCAGGTGGTAATAACGTTGTAATAACCATCCTTATCAAACGTATAGTGTGTAGTAGTCTCGCGGCTGCCCTTATCAAACATGGTAGGGATAGAATATAGTGAATACCAGGTGCCTGCAAACTTGTTAAGATCAACATGATCAACCGTTTTATTTGGGGCGCTGCCGGTAAAAATAGTTAGGAATGATAAAAAGGCAATGATAAAGGCTTTCATAACATTGTTTGTTTAGCCTATTTACGGAAAAGTGGGGTCCGGGGGTTTTTAAAAATGTGGAAAAGTAACCAAATGGGGTTTGGGTTTCAAACAAGCATCGTCCCGCTCATAGCCGCGGGAGGGCCTAGTTACTTTCCCTTAGATGGAAAGTAACCGAAGATCAAGTCAGAAAAAAGCTTCCACGCTGCAGGCCATACTCCCCGGCCCGCTTTTCTGACAGGCCTTTACCCGCTTTTGATTTCGTTTATATGAACGGCTCTCCACTCTTAAATAAACTTTATCTTTCTTTTTTCATCAGCAGAAGAGCTTCGGACGAAATCAGACAAAACGATGGTGGCCACAAGCGTTGGGAAGGGCATAGCCAATTTTTTGCATACAAGGTTTGCGACGAAAAAGGTTATCAGGCAAAAAAGATTGCAGCCCGTGGTTTTGTCTGATTTGGAGGGTAAAGGCTCGTGCGGCAAAGAAGCATTTCTGCTGAAAGCCTTTTTGGTTACTTTTGTGGCTACAAAAGTAACTAAGCCTCCGCGGCTATGAGCGGGGTAAAGCTTGTTTAAATCCCAAAACTCTTTTAGGACCTTAAAAACTCTACCCCAACTTAAAATATTACTTCACTAAAGTCCCAATTGCTTCACCTTTAGCAATTTTCATAAAGTTGCCCGGTTTATTCATATCAAAAACAATGATAGGCAACTCGTTTTCCTGACAAAGAGTAATAGCCGTCATATCCATTACGTTAAGGCCTTTGTCATACACTTCCTGAAAACTTATTTCGTCAAAGCGGGTTGCTGTTGGGTCTTTTTCCGGGTCGGCGGTATAGATGCCATCAACACGTGTGCCTTTTAGCACTACGTCGGCTTTTATTTCAATAGCACGCAATGATGCGGCTGTATCAGTTGTAAAATAAGGGTTACCGGTACCGGCACCAAATATCACTATTTTGCCTACCTCCAAGTGGTGCATTGCACGACGGCGGATGTAAGGCTCGCAGATCTGTTCCATTTTAATGGCCGATTGTAAACGGGTTTCAACCCCAATACTTTCCAATGCATTTTGTAGGGCCATGCAGTTAATAACGGTAGCCAGCATACCCATATAATCGGCCTGCGCACGTTCCATACCCGATTTTTCGGCACTTAAGCCGCGGAATATATTACCACCACCAACAACGATGGCAATTTCAACTCCTGCATCAGCTACGCCCTTAATATCCTGTGCATATTGCAGCACCTGGTTATTATCAATTCCATATTGCTTGTCGCCCATAAGCGATTCGCCACTCAGTTTCAGCAGGATTCTTTTGTATTTCATTTGGTATGATTTGTTTATTCAGAGATTGTTGTTTTTCAATAGCGTGCACTAATGCTACGCTTTTAAAATAGGTATATATGAAGCTTAATTGGTGGTTATCAGTACGTTTGTATGCTGTTGATAATTCGCGCCTCATCAATCGGTAAGTTTGTCAAAAATATGGAAATAAAATTATTGTTAAAATTTTATCTCGCCTTTGTTAAATAATTGCCTTTAAACACGGTTCCCTGTACTTCAAAACTATCGTTAAACACAATCAGGTCAGCATCATAGCCTGCGGCCACTTTACCTTTTTTTGTTTTTGACGCCAGTTGAGCCGGATATAATGATGCCATATTAATCGCCTCGGCAAGGTCAATACCTACGTGTTCTACGCAGTTTTGGGCCGCCTTAAGCATAGTAAGGCACGATCCTGATAGGGTGCCATCAGGCATAACGTAACGATCGCCGGTAAACTGGTGCTGGTAAGTGCCCTCAGTGGCGGCAGTAACGGCATCAGTAATTAAAAATAGTTTGTTGCCCAGTTCGCGTTTAGCCAGGCGCACCATGGCAAAGTCCACATGGATACCATCGTTTACGATGCTGGTGTAAGGCTTTTCTTCAAATATAGCCGGTATGTAGCCCGGGTCGCGATGATGCATTTGCGGCATGGCATTAAATAAATGCGTTACCGCAGGGATATGATTGTTGAGGAATGATTTGCCTTCCTGATAGGTAGCATTGCTATGGCCTGATGATATGATTACGCCGTGGTCGTGTAGATAATCTATCACTTCCTTATCCTGCAGCTCGGGGGCCACCGTCATCATTTTTATTACACCGTCGGCCATTTCTATCCATTTTTTCACTTCGGATAGTGTGCCTTTTTTAATAAGATTTGCCGGGTGAGCGCCTTTTTTTATCGGATTTAGATATGGGCCTTCCAAATGCAAACCCCAGAAATTCCCTTTGCAACGTTCTCTGTAAATTTTGGCCGATTCGATACCGCGCTCAACAATATCATTGGTATTGGTGCCGATGGTAGCAAAAAAACCTACAGTACCCTGACTAAGCAGATCATTTTCCATCCGTTCCAGGGCATCAACCTCGGGTGTCCCGGCAAATAGCTTGCCGCCGCTCCCGTAAATTTGAAGATCAATTAATCCAGGAGCTACAAAAGCGCCGTTCAGGTTGATCTTTTTTACATCGTCAGGAATTGAATTTTCGTCGGTAATGGCAATGATAGTATCGCCGATAATTAAAACTACTTTCCCGGCGGTAATTTGGCCGTCAGAAATGATTTGCAGATTGTGAAGTGCAGTTATCATAGGAATTTACTTGTTTGCCTCACCTAAATCCTCTCCAAAGGAGAGGACTTTGATTGACCGACACCCCCTTTCAGAACCTTCTCCTTTGGAGAGGGCAGGGTGGGGCCAAAAAAAATCCCCTTCGTTTTAACGAAGGGGATTAAAAATTTAAGCTCCTAAAGCCACCCGCTTAAAGGCGGTAACCGTTAAATCTTTTGCAACGGAGTTCAAAAACTGAGCAACGTTTTTTGATGAGTCTTTTACAAACTCCTGATTTAACAGCGTGCTGTCTTTATAAAATTTGTTCAGCTTGCCTGCAGCGATTTTTTCAACCATTTCTTCAGGCTTACCTTCGGCACGGATCACTTCTTTAGCAATTTCAAGCTCACGCTCAATTGTTGAAGCATCAACACCGTCTTTGTCAATAGCAACAGGGCTCATGGCAGCAATTTGCATTGCAACGTCTTTACCTGCTTCATCTGCACCAGCAACATTAGCGCTTAACGCAACTAATACACCTAAACGGAAGTTACCGTGTATATAAGCGATAACTTTTTCGCCTTCAACAACTTCGTATTTAGAGATACCTATTTTCTCGCCGATTTTACCAGTTTTGTCAATAATAGCTTCGCCAATTTTTTGACCATCAACTGTTAAATCATTTAATGCTTCAAGTGTAGCTGGTTTGTTTTCAACCGCTGCGGCTGCAATCGCGTTAGCAAAAGCAACAAACTCAGCGTTTTTAGCTACGAAATCAGTTTCGCAGTTTAATTCAATTACCACACCACGTTTGCCATCGGCAGATGAACGTGCAATAACCACACCTTCGTTTGATTCTCTGTCCTGGCGGCTTGCTGCTACTTTAGCACCTTTTTTTCTTAAAAAATCAATCGCTGCTTCAAAATCACCGTTAGTTTCGGTTAAAGCTTTTTTGCAATCCATCATACCAGCACCAGTTTGTTGGCGCAGTTTGTTTACGTCGGCTGCAGATATTTGTACTGTTGACATTGTATTGTATGTTTTTAAATGTTTGTAGAAGTTGTAAAGGTTGCAGACATTACAAGGTAAAACCCTGCAAAACTACAACCCTTACAACTTTATAAAAAAATATTATTCTTCTGTGCTTTCAGCAGTTGGGGTAGTATCTTCAACCGCAGCGTCAGCTTCAACAGCTACTTTACGGTTTCTTTTACCACCTTCATTTGCAGCAGAACGGTCAGCTACTTCAGGAGCATCAGCTTTTGCTTTCGCAACTGCTGCTTCTTTTTCAGCTTCGTCTTCTTTCTCACGTTTGCGTTCGTCCAAACCTTCAACTATAGCCTGGATGATTATGCCAGTGATCAATGAAATTGATTTTGTAGCATCATCATTTGCAGGGATAGGGAAATCGATGTTTGAAGGATCAGAGTTGGTATCAACCATAGCAAATGTAGGGATGTTCAACTTTAACGCTTCTGAAACTGCGATGTGTTCTTTCTTAACGTCAATCAGGAATAATGCAGCAGGTAAACGGTTAAGATCCGAAATACCACCTAACAAAGTTTCTAATTTGATACGCTCACGTTGTATCATCAGTCTTTCTTTTTTAGAAAGATTGCTGTAAGTACCGTCTTTAGTCAATTTATCGATGTTTGACATCTTTTTGATCGACTTACGTACAGTAGCAAAGTTAGTTAACATACCACCTAACCAACGTTCGGTTATAAAAGGCATGTTTACTGTTTTTGCATATTCAGCAACGATATCTTTCGCTTGTTTCTTTGTAGCTACGAATAATACTTTACGTCCTGATTTTACAATTTGTTTTATAGCTGAAGCAGCTTCTTCAACCTTAGTTAAGGTTTTATTTAAATCGATAATGTGGATACCGTTGCGCTCCATAAAAATGTACTGTGACATTTTCGGATCCCATTTGCGGGTAAGGTGACCAAAGTGTACACCTGCATCCAGTAAGTCCTGATATGTTGTTCTTGCCATTTTGTTGTCCTCCTTTGATTAGCGTTTACTGAATTGGAATCTCTTACGTGCTTTCTTGCGTCCTGGTTTTTTACGCTCAACCATACGGTCATCACGTGTCATGATGCCTTTAGCACGCAGAGCTGGTTTCTTATCAGGATCGAGTTCAACAATTGCTTTCGCTATAGCTAAACGAACAGCTTCTGCTTGTCCTTTTACACCACCACCTGCAACATTTACTTTAACATCAAATTTTCCGGTTGAACCAGAAACCTCAGTGCTCTGAGTTACGATGTATTGTAAAGGAAGGGTAGGGAAGTATTCTTTGTAATCTTTACCGTTTACGATAATTGCGCCGCTACCATCTGTTAAGTAGATGCGTGCAACAGCGGTTTTTCTTCTGCCCGAAGTGTTAGTTGTTGGCATTTCTTTTCTCCTTAAAAATTAAAAGTTAAATGGTTGTAGGGTTTTGTGCTGCATGAGGATGCTCAGCGCCTGCATATACATGCAAATTGCCAAACAATGCTTTGCCCAAACGACTTTTAGGTAACATACCACGCACCGCTTTTTCAATTACGCGTGTTGGATGTTTTGCCATTAACTCCTTAGGAGAAATGAAACGCTGACCACCTGGGTAACCAGTGTAAGAAACATAGCGCTTGTCGCTGAATTTGTTTCCGGTCAGTTTTACCTTGTCTGCATTGATAACTATAACATTATCGCCGCAGTCTACGTTCGGGGTGAAATCAGGCTTGGTTTTTCCACGGATGATCATTGCGATCTTCGTAGACAAGCGCCCCAAAATCTCGCCACTAGCGTCAACAACAACCCATTGTTTGTTAACGGTTTTTTTGTTGGCCGAGACAGTTTTGTAACTTAACGTATTCACTTGCTTTAAATTAAATTTATTAAACGTTTATTATACCCCGCATTTTCGGGACTGCAAAGATACGCTTAATTGTTTTATTTGCAAATGGTTTTTAAGGATTTATGGATTATGGCATTTTGTTTTGTATCAGTGGGTTAAGATGGCGGCTGGGGGTTGAGAATGAAAAGGTTTTTTTAGCGTGCTTATTAGTCAAATGAAGAAGCAATTAGCTATTTGGGATGTGCCGATCCGGATTATAAATTATATGGGGTTGCAACCTATGCTATTAAGATATTTGATAAATAAAAGATGTTTCCTTATAATAAAACCGCTCTTTTTAAAAACTAATTAGATTGTAATTCGGAGCCTATAGTTAGCAATTATATAAACGCTCATGGTTAACATACTTTATCGGCTTCTAAAAATCTCTTATTTGCTAATTGTTTAATTATCCTCCGTTAATCATATCAGAAACTATCCCTTTGCCATCTTTTTTACGTTCTGCCAAAAATACACCCGCTATATGAACAATAATAAACGCCAAAATTAAATACATACAAAAACCGTGAACACTTTTAACGGGGTGATGTATTAATCTGAGCGCAGGCACATCATTATCAAACGCAAGCGACAGGCCGGTTACCACCATTATAATTAACAGGCAATAAAATATGGCGTATATTGTTTTAACGGTAAGTTCATGCAAAGCACCCTGCCGGTTCTTTTTTGTTTCCTTATATTGGGCTAAAGCGCTTTTAAATTTCCTGATGAATTTCCGATCTGTCACCTCGAAGAATTCCAGTACAAGGCGCAAAATTAACAGCCCGGCAAGGCAATAACCAAAGTAGGTATGTATTGCCCAAACTTTATCTTCGAGCGCCCCCGCAACTGAACGGCTCAGCCCGTTATCAACGCCTTTCGTCTCTTGTATTCTTACTTTTACCAGGGCTGTAACAGCGTGTTTATCAGTTATAGTTGAATTTACGAGCACAGTAATAAGTGAACCGCTTATTACAATGATGTTTAACCAATGCCATAAGCGAAGGCTTGCCGATTTTTTTTTGGTTTTAGATGGATGAGCGAGGTCACTACGCGTTGGTTCTATAATTGTCATTTTAATTTGTTAAGTGCCGACATTCCCCAGGTAAATGCCAAGCAGAAATACAATTCCGCCACCTACAATAACCTGGAGTATGGTTTTAACTAAAGGTGTTTCCATGTATTTAAAACGGATAAACGCTATGCATATTAATTCGCAGACCACCACTATATAAGCAAGGTGTAACGCTGCATGTAAATCGTTTATCAAAAATGGTAAAGTATGCAGCATTCCGCCTAATGCAGTGGCAAAAGCCGTAATGCCTCCTCTAATCAGGGGATTACCACGGCCGGTAACTGTACCGTCATCCGACAATGCTTCCGCTAAGCCCATGCTGATTCCTGCTCCTAACGAAGCCGCCAATCCAACATAAAATGCCTTAATTGGTTGATGCGTTAAGCCAGCCGTAGCAAATATGGGTGCGAGCGTTGAAACAGAACCGTCCATTAAACCCAGAAGCCCGGGTTGAACTTTTTGTATAACAAATGTAGCTTTTGTACTCTTACTCATATTGGGTTCAAATCATTTAAATGTAGCTATAGAATTTGAAGTAATTCTGTAGCAGATCATAAATATTGTTATTTATAAGGCTTATCAATACACACCCAGCTATCTTTTAAAAAAAAATCTTAGATTATATTTGATAAAAAACAAAGTGAAACCCTTTATAGCGCGCGAATGACGGGCGTGGCTTGCAGGCAAATCCGTCTCGTGATTAATTAGAAACTGCACGCTACATAACAGTATATTATACATTTAAATTCCATAAATTTATATATGGAAACATTGATCATGCACCCCAAAACTAAAGACCAGGTATTAGCTTTAAAGGCTATTGCAAAAGCATGGAAAATAAGTGTTGAAACAAGCCCATACGACCCAAATTTCGTGGCAATGGTAAAGAAAGCCGAAAAGGCGGCTAATTATAAAGAGATTGACCCAAACGATATACGGGGTAGTTTAAACTTAAAATAGAAAGTAATGGGGTAATCCGAAAGTGCTCATTTAGCAGCACGCTTTTTCTTCAACTCTTCTATCGATACCTCAAGCTCATCCCAGGTATAAGCGCGATCTGTTCCTTCTTCATATCTTTTTACCCTGTCATCCAATTCCGCAACAAACGCCTCATCTTCAAACCAATCAACCGCCGGAGCCATTTGGCCTTCGAAAATCTCATAAATGGCTTTTATTTTTTTTTCATCAGCCGCTCTGATATAATCATATAACCTTTTCCTGATTGCTGTTGTTGTCATGATTTATAACCTTTGAAACAAATTTTAATTATAAAAACGCAAATCGCCAACGCTACCACAAGCGTCATATTTATGCCCACTTGTCAGGGTTTCTTTCCTGAAACTAAAATAGCCGAAAACTGAAGCTCAATATTGATTCCTCCAAACCGTGCTATTACTTGTTTTTCCATTTCCCCGGCAACTATATCAAAGTCGGCCGGGTTTTTAGCCATCACGGCACCCCCAAGTGCATGTTTCCGGAAATAACCGTTTACAATTTCTTCTGCCGAAGGCGCGCCCGTTTCTAATAAAACACGATTAGTTTCAACGTCAGCAAAGCCCGCTTCTTCCATCCATCCTTTTAATATCGAAGTATCGAACAAAGAAAATGGCACCAGGAAGCGCGTTGTATCCTCATCCTTAAAATAGGGCAGAATAATATCATTAAAAATTAGTTTAAGCAAAGGAATATTTTCCGTTTTGTCCCAGGTGTTAAAAATAAAAGTTCCGCCGGGTTTCAATACTCTCAGCGCTTCGCTTAATCCCTTTTTCTTATCCTGCAAAAACATTAAGCCAAACTGGCATACCACCAAATCGAATGAGTTATCAGTAAATGACAAGTTTTGCGCGTCCTCAATCCCAAACACAACCGAACCTTTATTTAACTTGCTTTCGGCAATACTCATCATATCTGCATTAAAATCGGTTGCTATCAGCTTAACTTCCGGTGCAAAATGATTCCGCAAGTGTTTGGTTACCCGTCCGGTGCCGCAGGCTATCTCCAACACCGCTTTTACGCCTTCGGTATTTATCCGCGATACCAGGTCCACAGCGTATGGTTCAAACATCAACGGCCCCAGGTATCTGTCGTAATTTAAAGCCAACTCGCCCGAAAATTTGAAAGCATCTTTTTGCATTTTCTTATCTATATAATATGCTTTGTAAGATAGTAATTCCGCAGCGTTAACTAAAAGCATCGTGTCAATAGATCACATCATTTTAATTCTTCTTTCTATCTTTAGCGCAGTAACTGTCTCAAAAAAATAAAATGTCAAAATCACTTTATATTTCTGCATTGTTGTGCCTGGTTTTGGCACAGGTGAGCGCACAAAGCCTGTATATCCCGCGCGATGTGCAAAAGGCATATCAAAAACAAACCCGTGCTGCCGATGGCAAACCCGGCAACAAATACTGGCAAAATAAGGGTGTATATAATATTGCACTAACCGTAACACCGCCAAACCAAACCATTAAAGGGGTTGAGCAGATCACCTATTTTAATAATAGTCCGGATACGTTGAAAACCCTTAATATGAAATTGATATTAAACATACACCGTGCGGGTGCAACCAGGTTCAGGAGTACCGATACTGATTATATTACAAATGGTATTCAAGTTGATTCGATATTTGTAAGCGGATTAAAAACAGCTTGGGATAACAGGGAGGCACGTGAAACCAATAAGGCTTTAAAATTATCAACGCCGCTGCTTCCGCACGATTCCGTTAAGCTAAACGTTACCTGGCATTACCAGCTTTCGCCGGGCGAGGGCCGCGAGGGGGTGATTGATCCTACTACTTTTTATATCGCTTATTTTTATCCGCGGGTTGCTGTTTATGATGATTATAATGGCTGGGATAAGCTGGAGTTTAACGACCGCCAGGAGTTTTATAATGATTTTAACAATTACACACTCAGCGTAAGTGTGCCCAAAAACTTTGTTGTTTGGGCAACCGGCACCCTGCAAAATGCTGAACAGGTTTTACAGCCCGAATATATTAACCGGCTGCAGCGTTCAATGACCACAGACTCGGTAGTGCATATTGTTACCCCGGCTGATGTGGCAAAAGGCAATATAACCACACAAAATGCAATGAACACCTGGATTTGGAAAGCTAACGATATAAGCGATTTAGCTATAGGCATAAGCGATCATTATAATTGGGATGCTGCCAGCACACTTGTTGACGATGCCGCGAACAGGCGGGCAAGTATGCAGGCTGCTTATGCCGACTCGTCGGCTGATTTTCACCAGGCCGTTAAGTTTGGTGTACACGCTTTAAATTATTTTTCGCATAACTGGCCGGGTGTGGCCTATCCTTTCCCCAAAATGACGGCTTTCCAGGGTTTTGCCGATATGGAGTTCCCGATGATGGTGAACGACTCACACGATCCGGATATTGCCGATGCCGAGCTTTTGCAGGATCATGAGATGGCGCATACCTATTTCCCTTTTTATATGGGCATTAACGAAACCCGTTTTGGCTACATGGACGAAGGCTGGGCAACTACGTTTGAACATTTTATAAATGCTACAGAAGTTGGCAAGGAGCAAGCGATAGAAAATTATAAAAAATTCAGGGTTACAGCATGGATACATGATCCTTCGCAAAGTGAAGATCTGCCTATAATAACGCCAACCAGCGAACTGAAGGACGGATACGCTCACAATGCTTATGGTAAAGCATCATTGAGCTACCTTGCCTTGAAAGATATGCTGGGCGACGAGCTATTTAAAAAGGCCCTGCACACCTACATGGATAACTGGCATGGCAAACACCCTATCCCCTGGGATTATTTTAACTCGATGAGCGCCGGCGCGGGCACTGATTTAAATTGGTTCTTTAAAAACTGGTTCTTCACTAATAATTATATTGATTTAGCCATTGAGGACGTAACTAAAATTGGTGCCGGTTACAAAATCACCGTTAATAACATTGGTGGGTTTGCGGTACCGTTTGACGTTAAGTTAACTTATAGCGATGGCACAACAGGTGTCATCCATCAAACGCCTGCTGTTTGGAAAAGCAATGAAAAGCAAGCTGTTATCAGTTTAAAAAATAACAAGGTTATAAAATCTGTACTTGTTGATGGCGGTATATTTATGGATGCGGACGAACATAACAACAGTTGGACTGTTAAATAAGGCTTTGGTTCCTGTCCGGTTTCTCAACCAAAACAATAACAAGGATTGTTGGGTTAAATAAACCGGACAGGTATTTCCAAAAAATTCAATTGAAATCTGGATTGATTTTATTTTGCCGTGCAGTTTATTACTTTTACGGCGCAATTGTAAAACAGCCTAAAAACACATACTATGGTCATCATTAAAAATCACGCGGAATTTGAAGCTTTATTAGGTAAAGAAATAGGCATTTCGGGCTGGCATACCATAACCCAGCAACAAATAAATAAATTTGCCGATGCTACTATTGATCATCAATGGATCCATACCGATACCGAAAGGGCACTAACCGAAAGCCCGTTTAAGGCCACAATTGCGCATGGTTATTTAACCGTATCGTTGCTTCCCTATTTTTGGCATCAGATTGCTGATGTGCAAAACCTTAAGATGCAGATCAATTATAGTATCGAAAACATCAGGTTTGCACAGGCCGTAGTGGTTGACAGCCATGTACGCCTTCATGCAAAATTGGTGGCCATTGTAAATTTGAGAGGCATTACCAAAGCCACCATTGGCGTTACCATGGAAATTGAAGGTCAAAAGAAACCCGCGTATACTGGTGAGGTAGTTTTCCTTTATCATTTTAATGATTAGTTGAGTTTGGTTGATTAAGTTGTATTAAGTTGATTTGGTGAGCAGTTGTTTTTATGAATCAGCGTTAATCCAATTAATCCCGGTTCATACAATTGCCATAAACCAAATCTTTACAATCGCTCCACAAGCCATTCCTTATTTTTGTGTTTTACGATACTATGAACACAAAAAATATTCGCTTGAGCGTGTTGGATCAATCACCAATACGTAAAGGTGTTACCGCAGAACAGGCCGTTAAGGAAACCATTGAATTAGCAAAATACACCGATCGGCTTGGCTATACCCGCTTTTGGGTATCCGAGCATCATAACACCGGCAGCTTGGCCGGCTCAACCCCCGAAGTGCTGATGGCACACCTTGCCGGGCAAACAAAAAATATCAGGATAGGATCGGGCGGAGTGATGATGCCCAACCACAGCGCCTTAAAAGTAGCCGAAAACTTCAGGATGCTGGAAGCATTATTTCCCGGTCGTATTGATTTGGGTATGGGTCGTGCGCCGGGTACCGACAGATTGACCGCCAGCATGCTTAATCCTTCAAATCAATTCAGGCAGCAGGACTTTATTGAGCAGCTTTACGATTTAATTAACTTTTTCCACGACAGAGGCGAACCCGGTACGCCGATGGCTAAAATAAGGGCCATTCCGCAAGTGCAAACCGTGCCCGCTATGTGGCTGCTGAGTTCAAGCGGTGAAAGCGGACTTTTTGCTGCTCATTTCGGGATGGGTTTATCCTTTGCCCATTTTATTAATCCCAACGGCGGCCCCGAAGCTGTTGAGGCATACAGGCAACGTTTTCAACCATCAGAAGACAACGCCGAACCACAAGCTAGCGTTGCCATATTTGTTTTTTGCTCCGAGGATGAAGAAAAGATCCGCCAGCACCAGGCTTTGATGGACTATCGCTTTAACCAGTTTGAAAAAGGCGGCGGCCTTACACCTGTGGGTTACGAGGATATTAAAGATGTAGTTTATACAGCCGATGAACAGGGCCGCATACTGCATAACCGCAAACGGGTAATAACGGGCACCCCTACGCAAATGAAAGTTAAATTGACGCAACTGGCAAATGATTATGATATAGACGAAATAATTGCCGTAACCATAACCGAAGATTTTGAAGACAGACTGACCTCGTATAAATTACTTGCGGAGGTGTTTGGATTGGGGGATAAAGAGTAACGTAGATGCCCCTCCTAGAAGAGAGATAAAAAATCAGCAGGAGAAACTATAGGGATATTTTCAAAAGGGTGTAATATTAGGAGATCCTGATCGCCACTGATAATACAGGTTGCACCTGCCGTGACGGCCAATTCAAGAAACTTATTGTCCTTTGGATCGCGACAGGCAGTAACTTTTTCATTGGGTTCTATAACGAGCGCATTAGAAATGATATTTTCAATAAAAGCTACCCTCGTTTCTAAAGAAACATATTTTTCAAATTTCAGCCTGGAAAACACATTGAAATATTCAGAAGCTGTTTCAGCCGAAACCAATAGTGCGCCAGTTTCGCGGGCTTTTTTTAACGCATTGCCGGGTATCGAATTTTCATTAAATAGAGCGCTTAGTAAAGTATTGGTATCTATTATCCAAAACTTAATCTCCATCATTCAGCAATTCATTCAGTTTCTCCGGGGTATATCCATTAGTTTTAGCCTCTGAACTGGCTTTTTTCATGATGGCAAAAAGCTGCTCATTAGCTGGCTTATTACTGAAGAAATCGCTGAGCCAAGCATTAATATATATTTCAGCTTTTCTTTTTACCGCCGTATCAGCTTTTTCAAAAGCCCTAGCGATGTATGGAGGAACGGGAATAGATATATTTTCCATCATTTTCGATTAAAAAGTAAATTTTAATAAATAGCTTATGATTCATCTTTTAAAATATCGTCTAATATTTCCTGAGTAAGACCACGTTTAGACATTTCCTCACGCAATTCGTTCAGAAACAGGATAAAATCCTCTTTCTGTTTTTGTGCCTCAATATTAATGGCCCCCTTACACAAATCAATCTTATCCATAATCTATACTTTTAAGCTACTTATTCAAATATACCAAACATTCCACAAAACTAAAACGCCCTCTTTTTCGTTTTTTAATTGTCCAATCATTTTAATTGTATCTTTGGCCAAGTTATCGAACAAATTTCCATTATACATTATATTATTTCCGAGTGATTATTTTAATTTTTTTTATAGCACACTGGTTTCTTTCCTTGTTCTTTCAAACATTTTTCTTGCATAGGTACGCATCTCACAAAATGTTTAGCACCAATAAGTTTAACGAACGTGTATTTCACCTGCTGACATTCATTTGCCAGGGGTCATCATTTTTAAATCCGCGTGCTTATGCCATAATGCACCGCGAGCACCATGCTTACAGCGACACCGAAAAAGATCCGCATTCTCCTTATTTCTTCAGAGATGTTTTTCAAATGATGTGGCGCACAGCGCAGAGTTATAAGCTTTACGAAAAACGCCTTAAAGAACCCGACGCTCAATTTAAAGGGAACTATCCCGAGTGGCGCCTGTTGGATTACTGGGGATCAACATTTGTTTCCCGTTTGGTTTTCGGCATTCTTTATCTAACATTTTACATATTTTTTGCGACGCATTGGTGGATGTTTTTATTGTTGCCTATCCATTTTATGATGGGGCCTATCCACGGCGCTATTGTTAACTGGTGTGGCCATAAATATGGTTATGCCAACTTTGACAACGGCGATAAATCAAAAAATTCGACCCCGTTTGACTTTTTTATGCTTGGCGAATTGTTCCAGAACAATCACCACAAACGCCCTAACAATGCCAATTTTGCAGCCAAATGGTTTGAGTTTGACCCGGTTTATCCTATCATGAAATTTATGCACTGGATAAGGCTGATAAAGCTACGTGAAGCGTATATATAGAGGTAAAAGGATAAAGCCGAAAGGTTTGCCTATGAGACTTCCGAAGTTTTGAAAACTTCGGAAGTCTTTTTGTTTTAACTAATCTCTTATCTCCAACCTCTAATCACTTAAATCACCTTCTCCTTATAATCAGAAATACTCAATTGCTCATCGCAAAAGTTATATTCATGCTCCTGGTTTGAGCAGATGATGGTAAGGCGGTTTTGGGCGAATTGTTGTACCAGGCTCAAGTACCAATCTACACCCTGTGTATCTAAGTTGGAAGTAGGCTCATCCAGCATTAGCAAAGGCGTATCGGCACAAAAAGCAAGAGCCAGCTTAAGCCTTTGTTTCATGCCCGAAGAAAAGTATTTAATCAGTTTGTTTTTGCTGCCCGGCATGGCCAGCAGCTCAAACAATGTGTCTTTATCAATCCCGGTTTTGTATGATTTGAATTTGAAATGAAAATCAATCATTTCGGCAAGGGTAAATTCTTCTATAAGCTCAAGATATGGTGCTGCCAGGCTTAAGTGCTGGTACACATCATCAATCTCAACAGACTTGTCCTCAAAAAAATAATTAATCGTACCGATAGATGGAGCAAGGCTGCCATTTAATACCTGTAACAAAGTTGACTTGCCCGAACCATTAGGGCCAAGGACGGCATATATTTTACCGCTCTCAAACGTATGATCAATCCCCCGGAAGATCCAGTCGCGATTAAAGCGGCGGCCAATATTTTGGAGGGTAATACGGTAGCTCATAGTTCATGGTTGATGGGTCATGGTTAATAATTTTTGTTTCCAATGCCTTTTTTGCAATGAACCATGAACTATCAACCATGAACCAATTTACGAATTCCCAAATCCCTTCATGATGCCTCTTTGCGAATTTTGCACAAAGTTGATGATCTCATCACGCTCAATGGTTGGGTTAAATTCAGCTTCAATAATATCAAGCGCTTTGGTGATATTGTATTTTTTTAGGAATATGATACGGTAGATTTCCTGAATCTCGTTAATAGTAGCTGCAGTGTAGCCTCTCCTGCGCAAACCAACAGAGTTGATACCGATATACGACAATGGCTCACGCCCAGCCTTAGTAAAGGGAGGAACATCCTTACGTACCAGTGAACCACCGGAGATCATGCTGTGTGCGCCAATTTCAACAAACTGATGAACGGCTGATGTGCCGCCGATAAAAGCATAATCATACACGTTAATGTGGCCCGCAAGCTGTACCGAGTTGGCAATAATTACATTGTCGCCAATAACACAATCATGGGCTACGTGTACATAGGCCATTAGCAGGCAATTACTGCCAATGGTTGTGGTGTTTTTATCAAGCGCGGTGCCACGGTTAAGGGTAACACATTCGCGGATGATGGTGTTATCACCAACCGAAACAGTGCTTTGCTCGCCGCGATATTTTAAATCCTGTGGCGGGGCAGATATCACGGCACCCGGGAAAATACGGCAATTTTTACCGATACGCGCACCATCCATAATGGTTACGTTTGAACCTATCCAGGTTCCTTCGCCAACTTCCACATCTTTATGTATGGTAACAAATGGCTCAATTACCACATTATCGGCTATTTTAGCTTGCGGATGTATGTATGCTAACGGCTGGATCATGCTTCTTCAGTATTTTGTTTTTTTACAATTTGCGCCATTAGTTCGGCTTCAACAACAATTTTATCACCTACCATACCAATGCCTTTCATCTGCGCTATACCGCGCCTTATCGGCGCTATAAGGTTACAATGAAATATAAGGGTATCTCCCGGCACTACAGGGGCTTTAAACCTGGCGTTTTCTATTTTAAGGAACAAGGTAATATAATTTTCAGGATCGGGTACTGTATTTAGTACAAGTATGCCGCCTGTTTGTGCCATAGCTTCGATTTGCAACACACCCGGAAATAAAGGCATCCCCGGAAAATGGCCTTTAAAAAGCTCCTCGTTCATGGTTACGTTTTTTAACCCAACAACGTGGCTTTTTGTTAGTTCAAGCACCTTATCAACCATTAAAAACGGCTGGCGATGCGGCAGAATTTTCATGATCTGCACGGTATCATATACCGGCTTAGCATTGGGATCGTAAATTTTAACGTGCTTGCGGCTTCTTTCCTTTTTTATAAGTGTTTTTATTTTTTTGGCGAAAGCAACGTTGGCAGCATGCCCTGGCCTGGCCGCCATAATATGGCCGCGTAATGGAACGCCCACAAGCGCAAGGTCACCAATCATATCAAGCAATTTATGTCGGGCAGGCTCGTTTTGGTGGCGAAGCTCAATATTATTTAAAATTCCCTGTGGAGCAACTTTGATGTCCTTGCGGTTAAATATTTTGGCCAGGTGGTTTAATTCCTCTTCATCAACTTCTTTATCAACTACAACAATGGCGTTGTTTAGGTCGCCACCTTTTATAAGGTCGTGTTTTAACAACATTTCCAACTCATGCAAAAAACAAAATGTGCGGCATGATGCTATTTCCTTATTAAACTCAGATATAGTTGAAATACTGGCATGCTGGCTGCCCAAAACCTGCGAGTTATAATCAACCATACAGGTAAAGCGATAGTCATCCAATGGCATGGCAACCATTTCAACTTTACGATCAGGTTCCGAGTAGTGGATGTTGTAGGGAATATGGTAGTATTCGCGGTCTGCTTCCTGCTCGGTAAAGCCAACCTCTTTTATAGCATCAACAAACTGAATTGAGCTGCCATCCATAATAGGCGTTTCGGGCCCGTTCAGGTCTATCAAAATATTATCGAGCTCCAAACCTACCAAAGCGGCAAGTACGTGTTCAATTGTGCTTACGCTGGCGCCGTTTTGAGTAATAGTTGTGCCGCGCGAAGTATCGGTTACATTGTCACAATCAGCATCAATTATTGGCCTGCCTTCAATGTCTACACGTCTGAATTTATAGCCATGGTTTTCGGGCGCAGGGTTAAAAGTCATGATAACACTTTGGCCTGTATGCAGCCCGGTACCCGAAACGGAAACCTTTGCCTTAATAGTTCTTTGTTTTACATTCATTTTATAGTAATGTTCATTGGTTCATTAGTACAATAGTTCATTAGTCTTATCACCGGCAAATACCAATGAACTAATTAACCAGTAAACTAATGAACGCTTTTACGTATTTCTGCAATTATATTTTCAAGTTCGTTAATTCTTTTTTCCAGCTCGGGCAAGCGGTTTATCACCACTTGCGAACGCAGGTTATTGGTATAGGCAACAGCCGGTGAACCGGCCCATTTTTTACCCTCATCAACCAATGACCTGCCAATACCTGCCTGCGCTTGTATCTGTGTGCCCTTAGCAATACTAATATGCCCCACTATACCTACCTGGCCGCCAATAATGCAATTTTCGCCAACCTTTGTACTGCCTGATATGCCGGTTTGGGCCGCTACTACTGTATTGCTGCTGATTTCAACATTATGGGCAATCTGTATCAGGTTATCCAACTTTACTCCTTTACGAATAATCGTTGAGCCCATAGTTGCCCTGTCAACAGTTGTGTTTGCGCCAATTTCAACGTCATCTTCTATAATAACGTTGCCTATCTGGCTAATTTTATTGTAAGTACCATCACCAGCGGGCGCAAAGCCAAAACCGTCGCCACCAATTATAGTACCGGAGTGTATAATTACGTTGTTACCTATTTTACAGTCAAAATAAATTTTGACCCCGGCATACAGGGTAACATTATCGCCAATAACAACATCATCGGCAATATACGTTTGGGGATAAATTTTGCTGTTATCTCCAATTTTAACATTGGGGCCAACATAAGCAAAAGCACCTATATACACGTTGTTACCAAGCTTTGCCGAAGGATGAATAAAACTGGGCTGCTCAATACCGGTTTTATTTAAAATGGCGGTATTGTATTTTTCCAGCAGTATGCCAACGGCATAATAGGCATTTTCTACACGAATCAGTGTAGCTTTTACCGGTTCGGCCAGTTGCTGGTCGTTATTTACAATAACAACGCTTGCATCGGTTGTATAAAGGTATTGTTCGTACTTTGGATTAGCTAAAAATGACAAAGAGCCCGCCTGGGCTTCTTCTATCTTAGCCATTTGATTTACTGACACTTCAGGATCACCATCAACGGTTCCATTAAGCATCAAACCTAATTCGTGCGCAGTAAATTGCATCGGGCAAATTTAAATGTTAATATTGAAGCAACAAAATTAGTTGATTAAGTTGATTGTGTGAGCGGTTGAATAAGTTTAAACTACTTGACCAAGCTAACTCAATCTAAATCAAGCAACTTTTTATCAAAGCAAAGTATATATTTTTTTACGGTTTTTGCCAGTGATTCTAAATTTGAATTATCACTGGCGGCTGTAATGTCTTTAATAAGGCCGTTTTTCATTAAAATGCGGATGTTGCCATCGCCCGGTTTATAGGCATTATTTTTTATGGTGTCTTCAAAAACAAAGTACGATGCTTCGTGCTCGGTGATGTTGTATTTTTTTACTGCCTGTGCTGTTAGTTTAGCAATAAGTTGTTTATCAGGCGGTTCATTGGTGATATCAACCTTATACAAATTTCGCTCAATCATATTATGGCATAGGGTTGATAAAACAAAGTCAGGATGAGTTGCCCAAACTTTTACGGCGGCCATAATATCGGTATCGTCAAGGCTGGCAAAAGCCTCCAGGTGATGATCCTCATTTATAAAGGCATCCCTGCCGATAGGTTTTTTTAAAAAATGACTTAAAGCGGGAGTAGTAAAAACAGATTCGCCTTTTAAAGCAAGCTCCCTGCTGCGCCTCAGTATTTTTACCAGCAGCAGCTCGGCGGCTATAACGGTTTTATGCAGATATACCTGCCAATACATTAAACGGCGGGCAATTAAAAATTTTTCGACCGAGTAAATACCTTTTTCTTCAACCGCAACATGATCGTCCTTTACATTCAGCATTTTTATGATCCGGTCAGAGCTGATCACCCCTTCAGAAACACCGGTGAAAAAACTATCGCGGTTAAGGTAGTCCATCCTGTCCATATCCAATTGGCTTGATACCAGCTGATGCAAAAAATCGCGTTTATAGGTGCCGGTAAATATTTCAATCGCCATGCTTAGGCGGCCGTTAAACTGCTCGTTCAGTTTATTCATCAGCATACTCGAAATATCCTCGTGCGATATACCCTGAACAATCGTTTCTTCCAGCGCGTGCGAAAATGGCCCGTGGCCGATATCATGCAAAAGGATAGCTATAATAACCGCTTCTTCCTCTTCGTTACTTATTTCGTGGCCCTTGTTCTTCAGCGTTTCAATGGCCATACCCATCAGGTGCATAGCGCCTATTGCATGATGAAAACGGGTATGCAGCGCCCCCGGGTATACCATGTGGGTCATCCCCAATTGTTTAATATACCTTAAACGCTGAAAATAACGGTGTTCAATAAGATCAAAGATCAGTTCGGTGGGGATACTGATAAAGCCATACACCGGGTCGTTTATTATTTTCTTTTTATTCAATGCGATTAGAATCTATGCAAATGTGTTAAATAAAGGTAAATCCAGTGTCTTATATTTGTTAATTTTTGTTAATCCCTTTAATAATCCACAACAAAAGGCGTGCTTTGAGGTTAATAGTCTGAATCTGAATTTACAGAATTTCAAAATTATCAGAATATTTCCTTTCTGCAGTAAATTACCTTCGCCATTATAGTAGTTAATTCTGTACATTCACTAATTCTGTAAATTCTGATTCAGACTATTACATAAAAAACATATCATGCAGGAAACTACAATATTATGGGCTGATGACGAGATTGACCTGTTAAAACCTCACATACTTTTTTTAACCGAAAAAGGCTACAAAGTTACCACCGTAACAAATGGCAACGATGCCATTGACACTTTCAAAAGTAACTATTTCGACCTGGTTTTTTTAGACGAAAATATGCCGGGACTCACCGGGCTGGAAACGCTATCGCGGATAAAAAATATTAATAATGATGTACCTATCGTTTTAATCACCAAAAGTGAAGAAGAATACCTGATGGAGGACGCCATCGGCTCCAAAATTGATGATTACCTTATAAAGCCGGTAAACCCAAAGCAGATTCTGCTTACCATAAAAAAGCTTACCGAAAATAAGCGCCTTGTTACCGAAAAAACCACAATGGCCTATCAGCAGGATTTCAGGAACCTGGGCATGATACTGAATGATCACCTGAGCTTTAGCGAGTGGGCTGATGTTTACAAGAAACTTACCTACTGGGAACTGGAGCTGCAACAGCTGGAAGATGCCGGTATGCATGAGATCCTTACCCTGCAAAAAGCCGAGGCTAATGTACAGTTTTGCAAGTTTGTTGAAAAAAACTACATTGACTGGATTAAAAACCCTGAATCGGGACCAACCATTTCGCCTCAATTATTTAAGAAAAAGGTGTTCCCGAAACTGGACGGAAAAGGGCCGGTGTTTTTTATTTTGATTGATAACCTGCGGTATGATCAGTTCAGGATCATCAATCCAATTTTAACCGAATATTTTAGGCTGGAAGAAGAAGATACCTATTACAGTATTTTGCCAACCGCAACACAATATGCCCGTAATGCTATTTTTTCCGGATTGATGCCTTTGGATATGGAAAAACGCTACCCGGATATGTGGCAGAATGATGAAGACGAAGGCGGTAAAAATTTATATGAAAGCGAGTTTATATCTGATCAGATTAAACGCGTATTACGCAAGGACATTAAGCACTCTTACCATAAAATTTTAAATATTGATGAGGGTCGCGCGCTAAACGAATCAGTAAACAACCTGATGAATAACGAGCTGAATGTGGTGGTGTACAACTTTGTTGATATGCTTTCGCACGCCCGTACTGATATGCAGATGATCCGTGAGCTGGCCAGCGACGATGCAGCTTATCGCTCATTAACGCTATCGTGGTTTGAACACTCACCTTTGTTTGATCTGCTGAAGTTTTTGGCGCAAAAACAGGTAAGGGTTATCATCACTACCGACCACGGCACCATTCGTGTTAAAAACCCAAGCAAAATAGTGGGCGACAGAAACACCAACACCAACCTGCGTTACAAACAAGGCAAAAACCTTAATTTTAACCCAAAAGAGGTGTTTCACATCCGTAACCCGCACGATGCCATGCTACCAAAGCTGCACATAAGCTCAAGCTTTGTATTTGCTAAGGAGGATAGCTATTTTGTTTACCCCAACAACTACAACCACTTTGTTAATTTTTATAACGAAACGTTTCAGCATGGCGGTATCTCATTAGAGGAAATGCTGATACCTATTGCGGTGTACGGGCCTAAGTAATAGAATATTTTTTTAAATTTGAGCATGCAATCTCCGCGTCATTGCGAGGTACGAAGCAATCTTTAAGCTATACAGAGCGAATTGAAAAGTGAATAGCTTGCAAAGTCGACCTGCCTGTTTAGAGATTGCTTCGTACCTCGCAATGTTGTGGTTAGTGAGATTAAGACTTACGAAGTTTTCAAAACTTCGTAAGTCTGTTCAAATAAAACAATATGAAAAAGACTTCCAAAAAGCTTCCTGAAGAGATCTTGAATGAAGATGAAGCCCCCAATCTTTTAGTTCCTAAAAAGAAGCTCCAAGGGTTTGACGCTAAAAAATTCTGTGGAGTAATTAAGTTCAAAGAGGATGCCGTTGTACTTCAAAGAAGATGGCGTGATGAATGGTAATACTATGCTTCTAAATGCAACATCTACCGCCCAACTCCCTGCTGTCGCAGCTGAGATAATATCATTTTCGGCAAACGGTCGTATTTTTTTGTTTCATGGCGATATGGGCGCGGGTAAAACAACGCTGATTAAAGCTTTGTGCCAATGTTTGGGAACGGAAGAAACCGTTACCAGTCCAACGTTTTCTATCGTTAATGAATACATCGGCGCAGCCAATAAAATATATCATTTTGATTTTTATCGGCTTAAAAACCAATCGGAAGCGTTGGATATGGGTTATGAAGAATACTTTTATTCGGATGCTTATTGTTTTATTGAGTGGCCCGAAAAGATCCCTGATCTGCTGCCCGATCATTATATCAACATCAAAATAAACGTTATTGATAGTGACTCCCGGCAAATAATTGTTGAAAAGATTTAATTTAAATTTTGAGCTGATTTTTACTATCTTCATCATCCAGAAAATATTACACAATGAGCTCAGGGAAATACAGTGGATTTTCGGATATCGCCAAACACGCCTTAATGCAACCCCAGGAATCAATGCTGGAGGTAAAAAACAAAAAAAACAAGCTTTATATCGGTATCCCCAAAGAAATCTCGTTCCAGGAAAACAGGATTCCTTTAACCCCGCTATCTGTTGCCCTGCTGGTAAATAACGGCCACGAGGTGATGCTGGAAAGCAATGCCGGGCAGGCCGCTAATTTCTCAGATAAAGACTATAGCGAACAGGGTGCTCAAATTGTTTACGACGCCAAAAAACTGTACGAGGCTGATATTATTATAAAAATTGCGCCGCCTACTATGGCCGAAATCGAGATGATGAAGCCCGGGCAAACGCTTATCTCGGCGCTGCAGCTTGCAACCCTAAAGGTCGAATGTTTGCATGCCCTGCTCAATAAAAAGATCACTGCACTGTGCTTTGAGCATTTGCGCGATGAAGGCGGCTCCTTAACCGTGGTACGTGCCATGAGCGAAATTGTAGGCGCAACCTCCATACTAATAGCGGGTGAATACCTGAGCAATATATTTGATGGAAAAGGCCTGATGCTTGGCGGAGTTACCGGTGTACCGCCTACCGAAATTGTAATATTAGGTGCCGGTACCGTTGGTGAATATGCGGCACGTACTGCCATATCCTTGGGTGCCCAGGTGAAAGTTTTTGACCCTTCGATATATAAACTGCGGCGTTTGCAAAATAACATCGGCAGCAGGGTGTTTACCTCTGTTGTTCAGCCTATAGTGCTCGAAAAAGCCATCACCACCTGCGATGTAGCCATAGGGGCCCTGCGTGCTGCTGATGGTCGCAGCCCATGCATTGTATCAGAAGCTACGGTCAGCCGCATGAAACCTAATTCGGTTGTTATTGATGTAAGTATTGACCAGGGCGGTTGTTTTGAAACTTCGGAAGTAACCAACCATACTCACCCGGTATTCCGCAAATACGATGTTATTCACTATTGTGTACCAAATATTGCATCGCGTGTGGCACGTACGGCTACTTATGCTTTAACCAATATTTTTACACCCATTTTGTTGGACATTGGCGAACATGGCAGCCTTAAAAATGTGATATGGCAAAAATCAGGCGTGCGCGATTCGGTTTACATTTATCACGGCCAGTTAACCAATAAATACATAGGCGAGCGTTTTGGTATCCCTTGCAAGGATCTTGATCTGCTTATTGTTTCGCATCGTTGATATGAAAAATATCCTGGCTTTTTGTGCTTTAATGCTGATATGGGGAAGCTCATCAGCGCAGCAATATAAATACATCGACAGCTCAAAAGTAATGGGGCTGCAAAAGTACGAAGCGCAAATAAAGGCACAGCCCGATACCCGCCTGGTTGAAATAAAAAAATACATTCCCGATGTGGTTTTGGATATCAGGTACGCTACCACTAATAATTTTATGCACCGGCGCATGTATCCGCAAGCCCAGGCATTTGCCAGGCTACCGGTTGTAATGGCTTTAAAAGATGTGCAGGCCGATTTAAAAACAAAAGGGCTCGGTATAAAAATTTACGATGCTTACCGTCCTTATACCATCACAGTAAAATTTTATGAACAAACACCCGATACGGATTTTGTAGCCAGTCCGCGCCTGGGCTCAAAGCATAACCGCGGCTGCGCCATTGACATGAGCCTGATTGATTTAAAAACAGGCAAAGAGCTGGACATGCCAACCGGTTTTGACAGTTTCAGCAAAAAAGCCGCTGCCAACTACACCGAACTGCCACCACAGGAAATTGCCAACCGCGAATTGTTAAAGAGCGTTATGGCCGCCCACGGCTTTAGGGTAATAGCTACCGAGTGGTGGCATTATGATTTTAATGGCTGGGCACAATTCCCTTTGCTTGATATTCCTTTCTCCGAAATTCAATAGTGGATACACAAATTACTTTCAAACATTTTTGGCAATAAAATCTTCTTTATAAATTGATAAAGCGTTTATGAAAGTTTTTAGCAAAGCATATTTAAAAGAGTTTTGGGAAATATTGGTAGCCACCATTATGGGCTTTATTAATGATAACGGACTAAAGCTAAGCGCATCATTAGCCTACTATACCGTGTTTTCAATGGCTCCCCTGCTTATTCTGGCCGTTTCGCTCGCCGGGCTGTTTTTAGGGCCCTCGGCAGCAGAAAATAAGCTTTATCCGCAGATAGCACATTATGTAGGCCCCCAGGCAGCGTTGCAGATTCAGGGTATTTTAAAAAACCTGCAACTATCGGGCAAATCAAGCGTTGGGGTTACAATTGGCGTTGTTACATTACTAATTGGTGCGAGCAGTACTTTTGTTGAAATTCAGGATTCATTAAACATCATTTGGCGGGTAAAGGCAAAGCCCAAAAAAGGTTGGATTAAATTGATTGAAAATCGTTTTTTATCCTTTTCGCTTATTGTAAGCCTGGCTTTTTTGCTACTGGCTTCGCTGTTAATTAATATTTTGATGACGGCACTTAGCAGCCGTATTGAAACCTTTTTACCCGTGGTTACGGGCTTGCTTTTAAAAGGCGTTAACCTGGGCATCACACTCATCGTGATCTCTGTTTTGTTCAGCATTATATTTAAGTTTTTGCCCGATGTTAAAATAAAATGGAAGGATGTGCGAACAGGTGCCATTTTTACGTCCATCTTTTTTATGCTGGGACAGTATTTAATTAACCTGTATATTCAATACGCCGCGCGAACAGCCATTTACGGCGCAGCCGGATCAATACTGGCTATATTAATATGGATCTATTATACATCGGCCATACTTTATATTGGTGCCGAGTTTACCCAGGTATATGCCGAAGCCACCGGCAGCAAAATTGAACCGGCCGAATACGCCGTATCGATCCAACAAACTGAGGTTGAAAGAGAGGTAGATCAGCTGCCGCCCCAAAATCCACAATTAAGCGGGCATTTGAAAAGGAAGCAGTAAGCAGTTTTCAGGCAAGCACAACGGCGCAAAGCCGGTGAAATGATTGTTAAGGATCGGCGAATGTTTAAAGAGTTTTTTTACCTTTTACTTTTTTAGCCGAGCGGCTTCCGACTGACGGGGCTGTATCAAAATACTGACAATAAGCGTTATAATAATAAATGCTTTTAGACGCATCAGTATGTTTTATGTAGCTAAAAGTGTATATTTAATAACCAAATATAAACATTAGTTGACGAGGCTATTTTTTTCGATAAAACACATGCTTAAAATGAAGCGTTTGCTGCATGTTGTTCTGCTGCTATCAGTAACCGGATGCAGTTGTTTAACGGCAAATGCACAATATTTTGACATTGCAGGCAATAGTAAGCATGTTACCATCCCGTTTAGAATGGTGCGTGACATGATAGTCATAAAGCTAAACATCAACGGCAAGGGCCCCTATAATTTTGTTTTGGATACCGGCGTTGGCCTTATGCTGATAACTGACCCTAAATTGGTTGACTCCATTGACATTAAGAACAAGCGCACCATACAAATAGCGGGGCTGGGCGAAGGGGATGATTTTCAGGCTTATGTAACACCTGCGCTTGATATAGGTATACATGGGCTGGTTAGTTATGATGTTGGCGCAGCTATTTTAAAAAAGGACCATTTTGGCCTTTCAAACTTTGCCGGTATGCCTATACATGGCTTGCTGGGGTATGAATTTTTTAATAACCTGGCTGTAAAAATTGATTTTGGTGACAGTACTTTATCTGTATCGCGACCCAAAGATATGCGCATTTTTAAGAGAGGTACCAAAATACCTCTTAGTATTGAAGATAGAAAACCTTATGTAAAAGCAAAAATAGAGTTTGACGATGGCACCAAAGTTAATGATAAACTGGTGCTTGATTTAGGTGCCGGGCACCCCTTATCACTCGAAAATATTATCAAAAAGCACGGCTTACCAAAAAAATTTATTGCCGCCAACCTCGGCGTTGGTTTAACCGGCCCTATAGATGGTTTTTTGAGCCGCGTTAAAGAGTTGGATATTGGCAAATACAAAATTAAAAATGTAATTACCTCTTTCCCTGTTAATGACAATCCCAATGTCCCCGATGTGCCACGAGACGGCAACCTTGGCATGGGAATATTAAAACGGTTTGTGGTTATTTTGGATTATCAGGATAGTGCCATTTACCTGAAACCGCAAGGCAACCTTAATGCGCCGTTTGAACATGATATGAGCGGAATGGAATATTATTGTACCGGCGACGACCTAAACCGTGTGGTTATAAGCCGGGTGGAGCCTGGGTCGGCAGCTGATGAGGTTGGCCTGGAAAAAGATGACGAGATACTGGCTATTAATTTAAAACCGGTTACCGGCATGACACTTGAGCAGATTGATACCCTTTTTAAATCGCAAAATGACCGCAGTTTACTACTACAGGTTGTGCATGACAGCAAGGTTGACAATGTAGTGATTACACTGAAACGGCGGATTTGAGTAGGGGCTGTAAAATTAAAAAAGCTTATTATTCCCATAAAAGCAAAGTCCTATTGGCCCGGCCCCGTTACGCGGGATGAAACAAGCTGCGGGCAAATATTACGCTACATATTCCAAAAACTGTAACAAAAATGTAACGACACCTAAATACATGGTATTTTATATATGTTTACATTTTTTCCAATTTATTATTTAAGTATTGATTTATATGATCAGGTATTTGCAATCCGGATCCCGTTTATGGATATCCACATTAATTATTGCCGTTATTGCCGACTCTTGCGCTACAAAAAAGCAGGTGGTGCCACAAACGGTAACTGTTAAAACCACTTCGACCGCTTCGGGGTCAACTGCTACCGCAACTATTGGCCCCAAGAAAAATGAGGGCATCAAAAAGTTCAGCGATGTTATCCCCGAAAAAACAAAAGTTAATAAGGGCCTTTTTAATACCTATAAGGTCGACGGCAAATATTACTTCGAAATTCCGGATTCGGTGATGGGCCGCGAAATGCTGGTGGTAACCCGTTTGGCCAAAACCCCGGCAGATATTAAAGTAGGCAACCAGCAATATGGCGGCGAAAAAGCAAATGACCAGGTTTGGAAATGGGAGCGCCATGATAAACAGATCTTTATCCGCGTACCCAATTTTTCTATACGGGCCGATAGCACCAGCGATATGTTTCGCTCGGTTAAAAACTCAAACCTTAGTGTTGTACTGGCTTCGTTTGATATAAAAGCCTATAACAAAGATACCACGGGGGTGGTGATTGATGTAACCGATTTTTATAACGGCGATATTGCAGCCATCGGCATATCAGATGATTTAAAGAAAGCCTACAAAATTTCGGGGCTTGATAATTCCCGTTCTTATATAGATACCATCAAAAGCTTTCCGATAAATATTGAGGCACGTACCCTAAAAACTTATCGCGCGGCCGAGTCGCCAACTGATAATACCAATGCGGCCATAACTTTTGAGTTAAACACCTCCATGTTATTATTGCCCAAAACGCCGATGAAGGCCCGTTTGCGAGATGCAAGGGTTGGTTATTTTGGGCAAAGTCAAACCGACTACGGCACCGATGCGCAAAAGGCCGAAGTAACCTCTTACATTCACCGCTGGGAACTGGTGCCTAAAGACACCGCTGCTTACGAGCGGGGCGAGTTGGTTGAGCCAAAAAAACAGATCGTGTTTTATATTGATCCGGCTACGCCAAAAAAATGGGTGCCTTACCTGATACAAGGTATAAACGACTGGCAGGTAGCTTTTGAAGCCGCCGGTTTTAAAAATGCAATTATAGGTAAAGTAGCGCCCACGGCAAAAGAAAATCCTGATTTTAGTACCGAAGATGCGCGTTACAGCGTGATCAGGTATTTTGCTTCGGATGTGGAGAATGCCTATGGCCCGCACGTATCCGACCCGCGCACGGGCCAGATTCTGGAGAGCCATGTTGGATGGTATCATAATGTGATGGAATTGCTGCGCAACTGGTATTTTGTACAAACCGCTGCCGCAAATCCGGATGCCCGCAAAGCTAAATTCAGCGATGAGCAAATGGGCGAGCTGATTCGTTTTGTATCCTCGCATGAGGTTGGCCATACACTCGGCTTGCCGCATAATTTTGGCTCAAGCTATGCTTACCCTGTTGACTCGTTACGTTCAAAGTCATTTACTGATAAACATGGCACGGCACCGTCAATTATGGACTATGCCCGTTTTAACTACATTGCACAGCCGGGTGACGGCGTAACGCATTTTTACCCGCAAATTGGTGAGTATGACAAATGGGCCATCAAATGGGGATATACCTGGTTTGGCGGCAATAAATCGCCCCAAAAGGAGAAAGAAATTCTTGACGCCTGGACGATCGAAAAGGCCGGAAATCCACTCTATTTTTTTGGCAGGCAAGGAACATTGCTCGATCCGCGGCTGCAAAGCGAGGATTTGGGTGATAACGCGATGAAGGCCGGCACTTATGGTATTGCCAACCTGAAACGCATATTGCCAAACGTTGAAAAATGGACCTACCAAAAAGGCGAAGATTTTAGCGACCTGCAAGAAATTTATGAAGAGGTATTGATTCAGTATTTCCGTTACATGGGTCACGTTGCTGCCAACATAGGGGGAATGAACGAGAATTTTAAAACGTACGACCAAAAAGGCGCGGTTTATGATTTTGTAGGTAAGGACAGGCAAAAAGAAGCCATCCAGTTTTTTAATGCCCAACTGTTTACCACGCCGTTATGGTTAATTGAAAGTAAGGAACTGGGTAAATTTGATAATGGCGTAATGCTTAACCGCATTAAAGCGGTGCAGGTTGCAACACTCGGCAATATACTTTCGCCGCCGAAGCTGGCGCGGATGTATGACAATGAGGCCAAAAACGGCGCTACGGCATATACCGTTGCTAATTTATTTGCCGATCTGCGCCCTGGTATATTCACTGCCGGAAAGCCTGATGTGTTTAAACGCAACCTGCAACGCGGCTATGTTGAAGATTTAAGAGCTTTATTGAATGATGATCTGGTTAAAAATTACCCGGGACTTTCCCCCGCAATATTGGCGAGTTTCGGGTTTACACCACTGAATGTTGTTTTATCAGACATCAGGCCAATGGTACGTGCCGAATTAAAACTTATCGATGCCCACTTGCCAAAAGGGGGTGATGCCATTACAGTAGCCCATTATGAGGATCTGCATTTGCGTATAAAAGAAGCGCTAAACCCAACAAAACCGGTTGTGAATTTGCCACCACCGGGAGCTCACGGCTTAACTATTGATGAGCAAACCCAGGAAAGAATGGAGCCAGAGATCAACTAACCGGCCGGATAGATGAGGATCTGAAAAAATATCCGGAAGAACGATAAAACAATCCCCCGATGTGCAGAGATATTTTGCGCGTTGGGGGATTGTTTTGTTAAGATGTTATTATTTGATTGGTGCATCATTGTAAGGGTATTTAAAGGCAATGAGCTTTTTTAAAATATTGCTTAATTCAAACATCTATATAAAAATGCTTTAACACTTTTGTGCTAAACATTTGCACTCTTTTTATGACTACTGCCTCTGCCGAAAAAAAACATCCCGAACTAACCAACCTCACCCTGTGGATAATGACCATAGCCACCGGTTTAATTGTGGCTAATTTATATTATAACCAACCCTTATTGGAGGATATTGCCCGCACTTTTCACACTACCAAAGCAAAAGCCGGGCAGGTATCTATGCTTACCCAAATAGGATACGCTGTTGGGATGTTCTTTTTGGCACCCCTTGCCGATATGGTTAAGCGCAAACGCCTAATGGTTATTGTTTTTGCTTTTATGGTGCTGTCGCTTATTATAACAGCAACTGCCCAAAGCATTAATTTACTGATCCTTGCAAGCTTTCTGTTGGGTGTAAGCTCCATGATTCCGCAACTATTGGTACCCATGGCTGCCCATTTGGCCAATCCCAGCGAACGGGGTAAAAAGATCGGCGTTATTATGAGCGGCCTGCTCATCGGTATTTTACTATCGCGCACGTTCAGCGGCATTATTGGCGAATATTTTGGATGGCGCGCCGTATTTTACATAGCCACTGGCTTAATGCTGGTAATGTGGATAGTAATCGGTCTGTTTTTACCCGAAGTTGAGCCAGACTATAAAGGAACCTATAAATCGCTCATGACCTCATTGGTTGATTTGTTTAAACAGGAGCCCAAGCTACGCCTTGCAGCCTTACGCGGCGCATTATGCTTTGCCTGTTTCAGCGCTTTTTGGACCACCATTGTATTTTTACTAAAACAAAACTTTAATATGGGCAGCGATGTAGCCGGAGAATTTGGACTGGTAGGTGCCTTTGGCGCCATAGCCGCCGGTTTAATGGGACGCTTAAGCGATAAAATGGACGCTTATAAGCTGTCAGGCATTACGCTGGCGCTGATTCTGGTTTCGTTTGTAATTTTCTATTTTTCGGGCCATAGCATAATAGGGTTAATCATCGGGGTAATTGTAATGGACATGGGCGTACAGGCAACGCATATCTCCAATCAATCCATCATATTTGCTTTACATGCAGGGGCACGCAACCGCATTAACACAATTTATATGGTGTCTTATTTTATCGGTGGTTCGGTAGGAACTTTTATTGCAACACAGCTCTGGAAAAACTACCAGTGGAACGGTGTATGTATCACCGGGGCTATTATTTCTATCGTAACGCTTGTTATTCATTTTGCAAATCACCCTAAATCGGTTAAATCACCCGTTGTAGTTTAATGATATTGACCTGTGTTTACAACAGGTTTTATACAATTTTGTACACTCTCCGATAAAATAATAGGGCTTTAAAAAGATGCTTTAAAATATCGTTAATGCGCTTTTTTACTTAGTTGCACACATAAAACAGAACGCTGATAGTTGTTTATTTTACCATACAAAAAACTTTGGCACCAATTTGGAATAGTACTTATCAAATGCAGTACAGGATGGCTATCGAAAACAAAAAGCATACTGAAGGCGAAGAAAAAGAGTGGGAGAATCCGATTGATCCGAGAATGACTTCGGATGAACGTGACAAAGAACAATTACTGAGGCAGTATAAAGAAGCCAAAAGAAGAAAAGATAATTTAACTACCGAAGAAGAAGATACTACCGAAAAAACTAAATAAAAATTACCATGAAAAACGCAACTATGAAAATCTACAGGGAACCGGCTGAAAGCAAAATAGTTCGTTTTGAGAACGAATTTACGAGAACTTTAGCCAGCGATTTAAAGTTATTTATAACTCAAAATCCCTTTGTTTTGCGCAAGAGACAGGAAATGCGACTATCTACTTTGTCCATTGCCTGACCATCCATATATACATCTACCTATAATAAACATCTACCTATGAACTATAGAGCTTCGCGATTTGCGGGGCTCTATTTTTTTGATGTATACTTAATAATTAGCTCCGCCGTTTTTGCCGATGCCCCGGGTGTGCCCATTTTTTCATCGAGCAGATCGTAATTGGTCAGCATTTTTTGGCGATAGGCTTTATCGTTCAATATACTATCCAATTCGGCGGTAATATTGGCGGTTGAGCTTTCCTGTTGTATCAGTTCCTTAACCACCAAGGCATCCATTATCAGGTTAACCAATGATATGAATTTTATTTTCACCACCATTCTTGCAATACCGATGGATATGAGGTGCCCTTTATAAACTACCACCTGTGGCACATCAAACAAAGCGGTTTCTAAAGTGGCCGTGCCCGATGCTACTATTGCTGCAGCCGAGTTGCTTAATAAATCGTATGTAGCATTAAACAAAACCGGGATAGTCTTTCCGTTAAGGTATTGCGCGTAATATTGCTGGTTAAAGGTTGGCGCCCCGGCAATAACAAACTGGTAATCGGGGAAGTTATTCGTTACGCTAATCATTTCGGGCAGTAAGCGGCTTACCTCCTGTTTGCGGCTACCGGGCAGCAGGGCAATTATTTTTTTATCGGGGGATAGCTTGTTATTCGTAAAAAAGGCCTCGTCTGGTGTAAACGCAGCAACGGCATCCAGCAGCGGATTGCCAACATAATCAACCTTCATGCCCCATGCTTTATAAAAATCAACCTCAAAGGGCAGGATGCAAAAAAGATGGTCAACAATCTTCTTAATTTTTAATACCCGTTTTTGGTTCCAGGCCCAAACCTTGGGCGAAATATAATAACAAACCAGCAGGTTATTCTTTTTGGCAAACTCCGCAATTTTTAGGTTGAAGCCAGGGAAATCAATCAGGATCAACACATCCGGCTGCCATGCGGAAATATCATCCTTGCAAAATTTAAGATTTTTTAAAATGGTGTTTAAATTGGCTGCCACCTCAATAAAACCCATAAAAGCCATCTCGGCATAATGTTTAATCAGCGTGCCGCCTTCGGCCGCCATTAAATCGCCACCAAAAAAGCGGAACTCGGCCTGTTTATCACGTTCCTTTAGGGCCTTCATTAAATTTGCCCCGTGCAAATCGCCCGAAGCTTCGCCGGCAACCAGGTAGTACTTCATCTTATGGGGTGAACTTTAAATACAAATACAAACACCATACAAACAAATGTGGCCAGCATTATTCCTTTTGCAGTATCGTTAAGTCCTTTTTTTAAACTGATACGTATTAAAACCAGGTTTATTGCAATGGCAATAAAGTAAGGTAAGGCGGGGCGGTTAATAATATCGGCACTATATCGTAACAGGTATGCCGTTATAAAAGCAATGGCAGGGAATACCAATGCGGCAAAAATACCGGTAAGCATACTATTTTTTGTCAGCATGGCCCAAAAATACGATTGCTGTTAATAATTTGGATGCTTTATTTTTTATAGTAGTAAAATTAAGGATAAAGACAGGCGACAAAGGCCACTGCGCACCCCCTTCGACGGAGTTACCCATGACAAGTTGGGATATTGATAAAGATAGAGAGACCCCATAGGGGTCAAAGCTCGGTAGAAATAAAAAATAAAAAGGACATCGTGCCAGCGGTACGAAACCTATACGCGGGTATGTGGCGTACCGCTGGCACGCTAAAATATTTTACAACAATATTTTCTACCGACATTTTGCACCTACGGCGCATTTTTATCATTTTACCTTTGGAGTCTGATAGATTTAAACACATAGGATAACACCGCTCTTTTGCAATTTGGGTGCCTGTTGTTCAAATCTTATAAATCCAGATCTAAATTCAAAAAATCATCAATTGCCATTATTGCGCTTGAGTATCGTTCATCACCCTGACCAGATATTACCACATATCGGGCATCAAGCGTTTGTAGTTCTTTGTGCCATACTTTCATAAAATGTTCGCGCTTGGTAGGGAAATCGCGGAGCGGATCGTCCTCCCAGGGTAAATCAATATCTAAAAGCAGGTAAAGATCATAAGGGTGTTTAGGCAGCTCGTCCAACACTTCTTGCGGTGATTTGCCAAAGATCTCTTCGCTCCAAATTTTAACGGTGATAAAAGTAGTATCACAAATCAGAATGTCATTTGCCTGGGGCAACAGTTCATTTTCGAGGGCTAATTGCCCGTAAAACATATTGATCTCGTCCTGCCAGGTGGGTGCTTCTGTTAACTTTTCGCAATAAGCACGAGCAAACTCAGGCACCCATACGGTTTGATATTGCTTCGCCAAAAAAGCCGACATGGTTGATTTACCCGTAGACTCGGGACCAACAATAGCTATCTTTTTTATTTCGGATGTCGGATGTTCGATTTCGGATTTATTCATTTGGGATTCGAAATATCAAAATTTTGGAATAATTAATGATTCAATAAATACAACTATCTAAATCCGAAGTGCAAAATCCGAATTCCGAAATTCACACCGCTTGCGCTTTTTTATATTCTTTTTTCCAGTCGATGTGTCCCATTGATGCCAGCACTAACAGAATTACGTACAATATAGCGGTTACAAACAGGTTTTTGTATATGTAAAGTGGTACATAGCATATATCAACAAATATCCATAAGGCCCAGTTTTGTAAAACCTTACGGGTCATTAATATTTGTGCTATAAAGCTGATGGCGGTACAAAAGCCATCGATATAAGGAACATTGGTTGGTGTAAAGTGTTTTAAAAACAAACCTAACAATAACGACAGTACAAGTGTTGCTGTTATTATCCATGCAAACTCCTTTTTGTTAAGACTAACTACCGGTTTTTCGTGCTTTTCTTTCTTCCTGATCCAAAAGTACCAGCCATAAATGCTTGTACCTAAAAAATATATTTGGAGTCCGGCATCGCCATAAAGCTGACTTTTGTAAAATACAACAACATAGGCTACCACGCTTATAATAGCCACCGGCCAGTTCCAGATGCTTTGTTTAGCCGCAAGATACACGCAATAAATTCCGGTTAAAGCACCCACCCATTCAATTAATGTAGTTTGTTTAATTTCCTGAATAATGTGCTGTACTACCGACAAAGCCAAAAGCTGCATGCTTCAAATATAAAACAACGTCTTGTAATGCGGAAATGTGGTAATCATAGCGGTGTCAGGTTTTAAATGACCGAACCTCGCAGGGGCCTCTCTACCAGAATGAAAACCCACAGAATAAAAGCGCAGAACTTCACGAGACGTTCCGAAGGAACGTACTGACATGTGGATAATTTTATCTACCGACCAGTCGTCCCTATGGGACGAAACGGATAAAAAGCGTCCTGTATGGACGATTGGTCGGTAGGAAATAAATAAATCCAATTTACGTTCCATAGGAACGTTTGGTGATAGCAATTTCTGGCTTGAAAACCCCGCCTCCAAGAGGGCGCCTGCACGAACAGGAATCAACATAATGTATTTGCACAGGGTTTAGTACCTTTGCCCTTATGATTGATGTTATATTAAAAAAAGGCAAGGAAAAAGCGGTGTTGCATCGCCATCCCTGGGTGTTTTCGGGAGCTATTGAACGGGTAAAGGGCAAACCTGCTAACGGCGATATTGTGCGCCTTACAGATGCCAAAGGTGATTTTATGGCTTATGGCTTTTATAACGATCAATCGCGCGTGGCACTGCGCCTGTTGGAGTGGGACGAAAATGTTGCTGTTGATGAGCAATGGTTCAGGGATAAGGTAGCATTGGCGGTAGAAAGCCGCAGTAATATCCTGATTGATGGCGTAACCAATACCTGCCGTTTAATCTTCAGCGAATCTGATTACCTGCCGGGGTTAATAGTTGATAAATATGCCGGGCATCTGGCGGTACAAATACTCACATCGGGCATCGAAAAAATGATGCCTGTTATTATTGAAGAGTTGCAACGTCTGCTAAAACCTGAAAGCATTTTTGATAAAAGCGATGCCTCATCGCGCACGCACGAAGGTCTGGAAACACAAAACATCGTATTGGCGGGCAATCATCCCCCGGAACGAGTGGAAGTAAAAGAGAACGGCATTACCTATAATATCAATATCGCCGAAGGGCAAAAATCCGGCTTTTATTGTGATCAGCGCGATAACCGCAAAATTGTGGCGTCATACTCCAAAAATAAAAAAGTGCTGGATTGTTTTTCCTATACCGGCGGCTTTACGCTAAACAGCCTCCAAAATGGTGCTGCATCAGTTACCGCTGTTGATAGTTCGCAACTGGCCATTGAAACATTGAAAGAAAACGTTGTTTTAAATAAGTTTGATATCGCTAAAGTAACCACCATCCCATCAGATGTAAATAAACAACTGCGTAAATTTAGGGAAGAAGGCGAGTTGTTTGACATCATAATTCTCGATCCGCCCAAATATGCACCATCGCGCTCCGCACTGGATAAGGCATCACGTGCTTATAAAGATTTAAACCGTTTAGGGATGCTGCTGCTTAACAAAGGCGGTCTGCTGGCTACATACTCCTGCTCGGGTGCTATGAATATGGAAACCTTTAAACAGGTATTGGCCTGGGCAGCGTTAGATGCCGGTAAACAGGTGCAGTTTATCCACCAGTTTTGCCAGCCCGAGGATCACCCGGTAAGGGCATCGTTCCCTGAAGGCGAATATTTAAAGGGCTTGCTTTGCAGGGTGTTTTAGGATAGCCGAGAGAAGTATCTCATTGCGAGCGGGGAACGAGCGCGGCAATCGCGAATTTTGCAGAGCGACTCTGTAGAGTATGCGATTGCCACGCTACGCTCGCAATGACATGGTTTTTAGACTGGTCTCTTCGTTTATAATATCACCTTTAACAAAGCAAATACACCTGCTGCTATGGCGGCCGATACGGGGATGGTGATGATCCATGCCCAAAGGATGTTAATGGTTAAACCCCAACGCACAGCCGACAAACGTTTTGTTAAACCAACACCAATGATTGCGCCGGTGGTAGTGTGTGTAGTTGAAACCGGGATGCCAAATTTTTGGGTGAAAAATAAGGTTAAAGCGCCCGCTGTTTCGGCGCTTACACCTTCGAGCGGGGTTATTTTGGTTATGCGCGAACCCATAGTTTTTACAATTTTCCAACCGCCAGACATGGTGCCTAACGCAATGGCCGAATAACAAGCCAATGGAATCCAATCGGGCATGGGCGCACCGCTTTTAATAATATGTGATGTAAAAAGGGCCACATAAAGTATCCCCATAACTTTTTGCGCATCATTACCTCCATGCGCATAGCTCAATGCGGCAGATGATACTAATTGTAATCTTTTAAACCATCGTTCGGCAGCAGCAGGCCGGGCATGCTTACAGATATGTAATATACATACCGTTATTATATATGACATTATAAGGCCAATAAATGGCGCCAATACAATATAAGCTAAAATGGTTAAGATGTAATGTGTATTAACCGCGCTTAAGGCATTTGAGCCCATATACAATGCGTTAGTTATTCCTGCACCGGCAAAACCACCAATAAGCGTATGTGACGAGCTCGAAGGGATTCCAAACCACCAGGTAATCAAATTCCAGGTTATGGCTGCTATTAAACCTGCAAGTATTACCGTAAGCGTAACATAATGTTCTACTACAATTTTTGATACAGTATCAGCCACTTTATATTCTTTAGCAAAAAAGTAAACTAAAAAATTAAAAAATGCCGCCCACATAACCGCCTGAAAAGGCGTTAATACCTTGGTTGATACTATTGTGGCAATAGAATTTGCTGCGTCGTGAAAGCCATTGGTGTAATCAAATATCAGCGCAAGGCAAACAACAACAATAAGTATAGGTGTTATCATTTAAGCGTTTTTAACTAAAATTGACTCCATTACATTTGCTGCGTCTTCGCACATATCAGTAGCTGTTTCCAGTGCCGATAAGATCTCTTTGTATTTAATTAAGCGGATAGCATCAGTTTCGTAAAGAAAAAGATCGGCCACAGCACGGTCAAACACATAATCGGCCTGGTTTTCAACGCTGTTTATCCTGATGCATGAATCGGCAATGTTACGTACGTTTTTAAGGTCCTTTAATTCCCTTACAGCTTTTTCAAGGTCAATGCTTGCCTGCAATGTCAGTTCAGACAGTTTGCAGATATGTTCATTAAAATCATCAATACGGTACAGGCTCATCCTGTTTGCCGCGCCTTGTATATAATCGGCCACATCGTCAATAGCCGATGCCAGCGCGTGGATATCTTCACGGTCAAACGGAGTGATAAAGTTTTTGCCCAACTCCAGGTATACCTGGTGGGTTATTTCGTCACCTTTGTTCTCAAGCCTGTCTATCTGTTTAAACAATTCATCGCGTGTTGCCGGATTGTTTGAATTCACTGTCTCCACCAAAATGGTTGCCATTGCAACTACATTGGCCGCAGCCTGTTCAAACAAAGGGAAAAACACTTTTTTGTCTTTAGGGACAAAGTATTGAAAGATGCTGTTTAATGACATTTTGTTATGATTTGGCGCAAAGGTACATTTGCAATGTTAAGTTTATGTTAAGTTTTAAGTGTTGGTATGTTAGGCAAATGTAAACTTTGCCTTGATTTTTGCAGCGTAAACCCGAAGGTAGACCCCAAGCCTTCGGTACTCCGCACGTTGATGGTTTGTTCATGAGCTTCGATAATATGCTTCACTATAGCCAACCCCAATCCCGAGCCGCCAATTTGCCTCGAACGACTGGTATCCGTTCTGAAAAAGCGCTCAAACAGGCGTGGGAGGTATTTTTCCTCAATCCCTATACCATCATCAGTAACTTCAACCAATACCTGGTCGTGCAGATCAAACAAACTTACAGCGGTATTTCCTTCTTCGTTACCATATTTAAAGGAGTTGTCGATAAGGTTTACAAGCACTTGCCTTATCTTTTCGCGGTCGGCGTTTACTAATATAGGCTCATCATATTTTTGTTTGAATATTAACTTAATATTATGCTGGCGCGCTTTGAGCTCCATCGATTCAAAAACCTCTTTTATCAGATCGTTTATCTTAAAACGGGTAAGGTTAATCGGAATCTCGCCCGACTCCAGTTTCGAAATTTCGTCCAAATCTTTAATCAGATAGCTCAACCTATCCACATTTTTTGCTGCCTTGGCTAAAAACTGGCGGGCCATTTCCCTGTCCTCAAAATCGTCGTCCTGCAGGGCTTCTATGTATCCTTGTATGGCAAAGAGGGGGGTCTTAAATTCATGCGAAATATTGGATAAAAAATCGCGGCGAAACTTCTCCTGTTTGCGCAGTTCATCAATTTCGCTCTTTTTTTCGCGGGCCCATTCCTTTACTTCGGCCTCCACATCGTTTATCGGATCGGAGCTTACGTGCTCGCCCAATGCATCACGCAGATCGCGCCCAAGTTTTAAGTTATGGATAAGCTTATAAATGAGCTTTATTTTTGAATACACATATTTTTCTATCAGGTAATAGAAAACAATAAAACTGGTAACAACAGTAACCGAAAACGTAATGAACACATAATACCAGCTGTGTTGAAAATAGTAGTTCACAGCCGAAAGCGTTACAGCCACCGCCGCTGCGTTAATAAAAACAAGCATCCTGAATTTCATAAGGGTAAAGTTACGAATAGTGATTAGAGTTTATAGATTGGTGGTTAGTTTGTGCCGGCTTTTATTGCTGAATTATAACGGTAAACCTGCATTCGGACCGGTAACCTACCTGAATTATGAAAACCTTTAATGCTAATAAGTATTATTTAGGCTGATTTATTTATTACAGATTAGCTATGGGTTTTCGCGGCTCAATTAATTTATATAAATTACGCATCAATATACTTTATCACATTGTTAGTTAAAACTTTCGGCAGCGCCGTTTATGGCATCGAGGCCATTACCATAACTATTGAAGTTAATATCCTTGCAGGCACAAAATATTTTGTTGTGGGCCTTGCCGATACTGCCATAAAGGAAAGTTATTTCCGGATCGAATCGGCTTTAAAAAATTGCGGTTACCGGATGCCCAGGCAACAGGTAGTAGTTAATATGGCCCCTGCTGATATAAAAAAAGAAGGCTCATCTTATGATTTAACTATAGCAGTTGGTGTAATGGCGGCTTCCGGTCAGATAGAAAATGAGAATCTGGAAAAATACCTCATCATGGGCGAACTATCGCTGGATGGCAGCCTGCAACCCATAAAAGGTGCCTTGCCTATTGCCATACAGGCCCGCAAAGAAGGCTTTAAGGGATTCATACTCCCCAAACAAAATGCCCGCGAAGCCGCCATAGTAAATGATCTGGCGGTTTACGGCGTTGAAAGCATAAAAGAGGTAGTTGGTTTTTTTGATGGCGATACGCAATTGGTGCCCGAAGTAGTTGATACCCGCGAAGAGTTTTATAAAAGCTTAACCAGTTACGACAGCGACTTTAGCGAAGTACGCGGACAGGAAAATATTAAACGGGCATTGGAAATTGCCGCCGCAGGCGGGCATAATGTGATTCTGATTGGTCCGCCGGGGGCAGGTAAAACTATGCTGGCACGAAGGCTGCCTTCTATTTTGCCACCACTAAGTTTATACGAATCGTTAGAGACTACCAAGATCCATTCCGTAGCAGGCAAACTATCGACTGCTGATGCTTTGGTTACCACGCGGCCGTTTCGCTCGCCGCACCATACCATTAGCGATGTAGCGTTGGTGGGCGGAGGCAGCAACCCGCAGCCCGGCGAAATTTCGCTGGCACATAACGGCGTGCTGTTTTTGGATGAATTGCCTGAGTTTAAACGCTCGGCATTAGAAGTAATGCGCCAGCCGCTGGAAGAACGCAGGGTAACTATATCAAGAGCAAAATTCACGGTTGATTATCCCAGTAGCTTTATGCTGGTGGCAAGTATGAATCCATGCCCTTGCGGTTATTTTAATCACCCCGAAAAGGAATGTATCTGCCCACCCGGTATTGTACAAAAATATTTAAGCAAGATCTCAGGCCCGTTGCTGGATCGGATAGACCTGCACGTAGAAGTAACCCCGGTTAACTTTACCGAACTGGCATCAGACCGGCTGGCCGAAAAAAGTGAATTTATACGCGATAGGGTAATCAAAGCCCGCGATATACAGGCCCTGCGTTTCGGCAATAAGCCCGATCTGCATGCCAATGCACAAATGAGCCCTCAAATGGTGCGCAACATTTGCAAAATAAGCGAAGCGGGCCAAAACCTGCTCAAAAAAGCAATGGAAAAACTGGGACTATCGGCGCGTGCTTATGACCGGATTTTAAAAGTATCGCGCACCATTGCTGACCTGGCGGGTAGTGAAGAAATACAACTGGAGCACCTTGCAGAGGCCATACATTTCAGGAGTTTGGATAGAGAAGGATGGGCAGGGTAGGCTACTGTATGGTGTGTAATAATTAACCTACTATTGTTGTGTAAAAAGAACACTTTCGATCAATCAATAATTTAAAAAAAATAAAACATTCAATAAAGCGCACTGTTAATTAACTATTCGTTAAACTTTCTTTTTTTGGCATGCCGATTGAAAGTGAAAATTATTTTACAGTGCTGATTGTGAAATAATTTTGGTTAATTTAATAAACAATATAAATAATCGCCAATGGCAAACCCCGACAAGAAGATCATTATTTTTGATGATGATGAAGACATCCTTTCCATCTGTAGCTTTATTTTAGAAGAGCGCGGTTGGGCCGTTCATTCATTTTCAAACTGCAATAAAATAGCAGAAAAAGTTTCTGCTATTTTGCCGGATGTGATACTGATGGACAATTGGATTCCTGATGATGGCGGTATTATTGCCACGCAGACGCTTAAAAAGAATGAAGCGTTGAAACACATCCCTGTTATTTATTTTTCGGCCAATAGCGATATTGAATTGCTGGCCAACCACGCCGGGGCCGAAACCTTTTTAGCCAAGCCATTTGATTTGGACGAGCTGGAGCAGGTTATCAATAGTGTGCTGGTTAACCACGTTTAGTAATTAAAAGAATAGCCGTGCATTTTTGCGTGGTATATAGCGATCCCCGATACACAGCGCAAAGACTTGCTTAATTGCTCTGTATATCGGGGATTGCTTCTTCGTTCCTCATCGCAATGACACCCGGTGATAAAGGTTAGAAAACCTGTTTACCACTTATACCTCACAAAGGCTTCCATGGCCTCATACTCCGCCATACCAAGTTTATCATAACATTTGGCAGTTTCCCGTGTACGATCCTCGGCCCTAACCCAAAACTCCCTTGCATCATCACCCGGGAAAACCGGACGATCTTTTTGGCTCTGGTGTTTAAAGATGGCGTTACGTTTCCTTAATACTTCCTGTGGCGATAAAGGCACAGACATTTCTATCTCCCAGGTATCAAACTCCTGCCATGCACCGCGGTACATCCATAACCAACAGTCTTTCACCCATTCTTCAGTTTCTTTTAACCTGCGCAAGGCAGCCAGTATAATGTTAAAACATACCAGGTGGGTACCGTTCGGATCGGCAAAATCACCGGCGGCAAAAACCTGCTGTGGTTTTACTTTTTGTAACAGCTCCAT
>OLKV01000265.1_pt1 | contig 69665 bp, 51 predicted proteins | sample 1604391 | NCBI WGS metagenome assembly OLKV01 (sample SAMEA104055711, study PRJEB20765) | soil metagenome | isolation source: soil | reverse complement strand
ATTTTGCAGGTGGCTTAATACTTTTAATAAACCTTTTGTTGAACCTTTTTTTGATGAAACCATTGGACGGTGTCGGGCATTGGACCCTCACGTAGGCGATTTTTTGAGTGTAAGCGATTTAATGGTTTTAGAAGATTGGGCTGAAGGTTTGAACACAATAAAACCTACCGCCTTTATTTTCCATATTTCCCGTTGCGGGTCAACGCTGGTTTCGCAGCTTTTGGGAGTGAATGCACACAATATTTCTTTAGCTGAGGTTCCTTTTTTTGATGATATATTAAGGCTGCATTTTAATAAGGCTGAATTTGATAAAGCAAAGACAGGGCGATTATTTACTGATGCAATAAAATTTTATGGGCAAAAGAGAAACGGAAAAGAGACAGATTTATTTATAAAAGCAGATAGCTGGCATGTGTTTTTTTATGAGCAGATAAGAGAACTATATCCTGATGTCCCTTTTATATTTTTGTACCGCAAGCCGGATGAAGTACTTAGTTCACATCAAAAAAGGCGGGGTATGCAAGCTGTTCCTGGTTTGATAGAACCGGAATTATTTGGATTTAATAGGGAAGAGACGCTGCAAATGAATCAGGACGTCTACACTGCAAAAATAATAGAAAGCTATTTCAGCAAATACCTCGAAATAATAGGGGAAGATAAATTAAGCCTCTTTTTGAATTACAACATAGGGATACTGCCTATAATTGAAAAGGTAGCGTCATTCATAAATCTGGAGATTAGGGACGACGAATTTTCTGTGATGGCGCTTAGAAGCCAATATCACTCTAAGTATCCTGATGCAACATTTTCTGAAAAACCGGTATCCATAGCAGATGAATATCTTGATACAGCTTTCGGTTTATACAGAAAACTCGTTGAAATAGCTGGTTAACTCATTTATCGATAAACAGAAACGCCCGGTATAACCTAATATGCCGGGCGTTTTTATTTGAAACTTTTGCTTATGGGAATTTAACTCCTCTGAAGCTGGCAACGTTTGCTAATGGGATATTTGACCCATAAGTGGTATTGATAGCTTTAATAAATTCATTAGCAACTATTGAATAACCACGTGGCGTAAGATGCACACCATCAAGCGAAAATAGACCGCCGCTGATATAGTTTGAGTTAAGATTTACGCCATCAACCACCAAGCCGTTTTGTTTTACATTGTTAAGGAAAGTATAAGCATCAAATACAGCAAGCCCTTTTGAAGCGGCAACTGATTTTATGGAGTTGTTGAATGAGATTACGTGCTCTTGCGTTAAGGCAATTTCATTTGCATCAAGCACATATTGATTGTCGATAGGTGTATATGGGGTTAAACCGTAAGGCAAAGTGCCATAGGGTGTTGAAACCGGTTGCCCTACCATGCTGGTTGGGAAGGTTAAAACGATCAAATCATTTGCTGTAGCAACCCTTGGCGCATAAGTAGTACCCGAAACTAATGCATTAATGTAAATACCTTGTACTGCTGGATTTACCTTTTGGATGCCTGCAACAATAGCGCCAACGGTTACGGTGTTGAAATAAGGAATTGATGTTACATCCGGAATAGTAGCAACTACACCTTTTGCTCCGTTGGCGGTAAGTTTAGCAATACTTAAAGCATACAATTGTGCGAAAGTGTTTTCGTCTGTTAAAACATCACCGGCGCCGCCTGATGTAGCATAGGCAAGTGCGTCGTTATTCCCCAACCAATCTGAAAAGAAAGTAAATGGTTTAGCGGTAACAAAATCAAGATAATCGGTGGTGTTTGTTGGTGCGTCGCCTGGTAATAATCTTTCGAAAAACCCATTTAAGTTACCGTAAGGGGCGTAGGTAATGTTAAGTAATTTTATTCCCGGCACACCGTAGTTTTCAATGTTGCCGGTGTATTTTGTATACAAAGTAACATTTCCGAATCCAGGTACAGGTAATATACCTCTTATAGCTAAATCGGTTGTAACAGGTGCAGTGATTGGCGTGCCATTGGCATTAAAACCTGTTAATTGTAAATAGCCGGAGCCGTTTGCTTGTGCCGTGCTGAATAAGGGTTGCGAAAAACTTCCACCACCAACAGACTGCATTTGAGTAGCCATTATAGAAGGGTAGGAGTTTTGTTGGCCCTCAAGATAAAGGCCACCATCGGCATAACCGGCTGTTAATGAGTTACCCACCGCAATGTATCTTGAGAAATTAGCGGAGCCTTGTGTGGCGTGCGGGGTTTTAATTTCGGGCTTGCAGGCGGCAATGAAAAATACACCTGCAATTATATATAAATGTCTTTTTAGAAACTTCATCTGCTTAGTTATTAAGTTTTACCAGTGATAAGAAAGTGAAATGCCGGGGATATAAACATTTGTCTCAAATGTTCCGGATAGCTGTGATTGAATATTGGTTTGTGTACTGCTCAGCAAATGCTCAAATTCAAATGATGCGTCCAAATCCAGGTGTTTAGCTAACAGGTAACCAAAGCCCCCGGTAAAATAAATGCGATTGGCATCAGGAGCTTCGGGCGTAACATAACCGTCAGCAACAGCAGTTGTTGCATAGCCACCGCCAAAGCGCCATGCTGTGCGTGGTGATGATTTATATTGAGCACCGCCTCTGAAACTGAAAGCATCGTTATAATTTCTTGGGAAATAGCTGTCGGGAAGGTTCGGCGTGTTTGTTTTATAGTCAAAAGCCAAATCTTTGTAAACATTCCAGCTAACAAGATTAACATCAAAAGCCAATGTCCAGTTTACTGATGGGTGTATACCAACCCCAACTGAATTAGTAGCAGGTAAAGGAATAGTTGAGCTAAATGTATTTGGTTGTGGGAATGAACTTTGCAATGATGGCGGAACGGTAAAAATAGCATCACCGCTGCTAATGGTTGTTGAAACACCGCTACGATGTGTGATACCAACTGTTGTGCCTGATTGTGTTTTGAAGAAGATACCAGCATTCCAGCCATAACCATGACCGGTGCCTTTAAGTTCGGCTTGCCCGTCTTGCCCAGCTGAATTTGCGAGCGGAAGGGCTTGAGTAAGATCAACACTGCCGCGGTTATAAACAAAACCACCACCAATACTTACAAAATCAGCCAGCCTGATACTTAGTGTTGGTTGGAAGTATATGGCTTTAAGATTGAGGCTTTCTAATGCATACTTCCCCTGCCAGTTGTTGCCCCAATCGGTTAAACCACCAAATGGGGTATATATACCTAATCCTAATTTCCAAAATGATGATTTTGGCCCAACGGCCGCGTAAAATGTAAATGGAGGAGCAACCTTATTAACGGTATGATCCTGGATGCTTGTTCCTGCGGGATTAAAAACCGACTGGAAAAACAGTGGACTGATACCTGCCTGAATGTAATTTTGAGGAAGCATGGCGACCGCTCCCGGGTTAAAAAATACCGATGCACCATCCAATAGGGTTCCGGTGCCGGTATGGCCCATGCCAATTTGTTTTTCGCCCTCAAGGTTCACCTGGAAACCCTGCGAAAATACGGATAACGGCAATGCCAACCATAGCAAAAGTAATAGTTTTCTCATAAAATAATAATTGGTTTATATAATAACAGTACGTAACCGGTGGATTTCAGTTCGTAACTATTAACAGTATAAAAGTAGTTTGGTTTGAAAATAAAAAAAGGGCTATAATGCGGAGATATTAGTCAAAATGTCGGATAAAGTTTATTTTAGGTTAACTAATAAAGTAAATATGAATTAGAAAACATGTTTGCAATCATTTTAAGCAATATTCAGTAATAAGTTATATATTGTAGCTAAATGAATAGGAAGATCGGACAACTAAGCCTGTCGAAATTTGCACATCTTTATGCTGATAAACTTGCAGGCGCTGACTTTTTTGTGGCGGATGAAAAACAATTGCTCAGCTTAAGCGAATATCCTTACAGATCAGACGGGTACATTATAGGAATATGCACGCGCGGAACCGCACAGGTTGAAGTAAATTTGCAAAATTATGAAGCAAGAGCTGATGCTATGCTGTTAGCCACACCGTTTCATGTTTTAAGAATCTATAACGCCAGTGAGGATTTTTTATGCCGGTTTGTTGTTTTTAGCAAAGCTTTTTTAACGGAAAATAGCGTTAATAGTCATTTCTTGGAATCGTTTGGGTATTTTAAAAGTAAATCTATCCCGGTAATTTATCCTGACAACTCGGCAGCGAGGATGATACTCGAAATTTACTTGTTAATACAACAGAAACTGGAAAGGGAAGGGCATCCATACCATGTAGAAATTTCGAGAAGCATTTTAATTACCTTACTATACGAAGTGCAGGCTATATACGAGAAACAGCACTTAATTATAAAGAACAAGCAAACCCGTAAACAAGAATTGAATATGCTGTTTCAGGATATGATTTTTCAACACTATAAAGAACACCGCAGCGTTCAACATTATGCAGATGCGCTTTTTGTATCACCCAAACACTTAACAGAGACTATTAAGGAGGTGACGGGCAGAACGGCTGGCGAATGGATAGATGACGCCGTAATATTAGAGGCTAAAGTGCAGTTGAGAAACCACGAGATAAGCATTGCCAGGGTTGCTGAGGATATTCATTTTCCGGATCAATCCTCATTTGGTAAGTATTTTAAAAAGCATACCGGTATGTCGCCTTCTGACTATCGCGCGGTATCGGCTCAATAAGGATCTCTGATGCATTTTATATAATATTTGATTGTTTGCCTTATAAGCTCGGTCTCTAAAATATTAACCGTGTTGTAAGAAAATATCTTATTTATGCCTTTCCGACTTTTTGACTAATATCTCCGCATTGCTGCCCTTCTTTTTACTTCACAACCCATCTAATTTTACTTCGGATTATAAAGCCAAAGTTATCGGTAACCGTTTATAGGTTTTTTGAGAGATAACTGATACAATAAATAACGCTTGTTTTTAATAGTTGCAGAGAAGAACAACTGTTGTATTACAAATACCGTTATAGTACTGATAAGAGTAAAGATCACTATTATAAATAAAAATTATGAATGCTACTGAATCTGTAAAAGCGATAAAAGGAGGCGAGTTTTTGATAAGGGAAACTTCGGCTGATAGTATTTTTATTCCTGAAGAATGGAATGAAGAGCAGTTAATGATTGCTGAAACATGTACCAATTTTTTGGCACAGCAGGTTATACCTAATCTTGCGCGTATTGATGAGCAGGAAGAAGGACTAATGCCCCGTTTAATGACGGAAGCTGGTGAACTTGGTTTATTGAGTATTTCTGTGCCCGAAGAATTTGGGGGTTTTGGTAAAGATTTTAAAACATCAATGCTGGTTACCGAAAAATTGGGTGCGGGACATTCGTTCTCGGTAGCATTTTCGGCACATACGGGTATCGGTACCTTACCTATCTTATATTATGGTAACGAAGCGCAAAAACAAAAATACATTCCCAAACTGGCCAGCGGCGAATGGAAAGGCGCATATTGCTTAACTGAGCCGGGCGCAGGTTCTGATGCAAATTCGGGCAAAGCAAGAGCCCGTTTATCTGATGATGGTAAATATTACCTCATCACGGGCCAAAAAATGTGGATCACAAATGCTGGCTTCGCTGATATATTTACAGTTTTCGCAAAAATAGATAACGACGAAAACCTGAGTGCCTTTATTGTTGAAAAAGATTTTGAAGGACTATCGCTTAATACCGAAGAACATAAAATGGGCATTAAAGGCAGCTCGACCCGCCAGGTGTTTTTTAATGATTGTAAAGTGCCGGTTGAAAACCTGCTTTCTGAACGTCAGAATGGCTTTAAAATAGCGGTGAATATTTTAAATATCGGCCGTATGAAATTAGGCGGCGGCACTGTTGGTGCAAGTAAGGAAGTGATCACGCTGGCGATCCGCTATGCTAACGAACGCGAACAATTTGGCAGGCCAATTTCAAAATACGGTGCGATAAGATTTAAACTTGCTGAACAAGCGATAAAGACTTTTGCTTCGGAATCTGCAGTTTATCGCGCCAGCCAAAACATGGAAGAGGCCACTGAAATGCTGGTTGAATCGGGCCTTGATGAAATAAAAGCAAAACTTAAAGGTACCGAGCAATTTGCCATTGAAGCAGCCATTATTAAAGTACATGCTTCTGAAACGTTAGATTACGTGGTAGATGAAGGTGTACAGATTTATGGTGGCATGGGCTATAGTGCCGAAGCACCAATGGACCGCTCGTACCGCGATTCAAGAATCAACCGCATATTTGAAGGCACCAACGAAATTAACCGCATGTTAACCGTTGATATGATGCTTAAACGTGCGATGAAGGGCGAACTTGACCTGATGGGCCCGGCCCAAAAGGTGGCAGGCGAGTTGATGAGCATTCCTGATTTTGGAGCCGGCGGAGAAGATGGCTTGTTTACAAAAGAGAAAAAATATATTGCCAATTTTAAAAAGGCAGTATTAATGGTTGCCGGAGCGGCTGTTCAAAAACTAATGACACAATTAGGCAAAGAACAGGAAGTGCTGATGAATTTGGCAGATATGCTGATAGAGCTTTATGTTAGCGAATCAGTACAATTGAGAGTTGAAAAACTGGTTGGCTTAAAAGGTGAGGACGCTTGTAAAGAACAACTGGATATTATGCGCGTTTATATCAATGATGCTGCCGAACATATTGCCAGATCGGGCAGGGAGGCGTTAAACTCATTTGCCGAAGGCGATGAAAGACGAATGATGATGATGGGTCTTAAACGCTTCACTAAAACCGAGGATGTTAATACTACACAGGCCCGCAGAAATATAGCTGCAAAACTAATTGCCGAAAATAAATACTGTTTCTAAAATCTATCCTGAAAAATAAACTGAACGAATGAAAATATTAGTGTGTATAAGCCAGGTGCCTGATACCAGTACTAAAATTATATTAAAAGACAACAATACAGCCATCAGCAGCGATGGGGTTACTTATGTAATTAATCCGTATGATGAATGGTATGCGCTGATCCGTGCAATAGAGTTAAAAGAAACCGGTGTTGCCAGCGACATTCATTTAATAACAGTTGGCAAAGCCGATGTGGAGCCAATCATCAGAAAAGGACTTGCATTGGGTGGCGACGAAGCCATCCGCATTGACGCAGCGAGCAGCGATGCGTACGAAACAGCCAATTACATTGCCGAATATGCAAAAAGCGTTGGCTACGATTTGATATTATGTGGCAAAGAATCCATCGATTATAATAACGGTACAACCGGTGCAATGATGGCTGAGTTGCTGGATATGGATTATATTGGTTTTGCTACCGGTATTCAAATTGAAAATAACACTGCTGTAGTAACCCGCGAAATTGAAGGTGGTGAAGAAGTGGACACCTGCAATTTACCTGTTGTAATATCATGCCAAAAAGGTGTTGCCGAAGCGCGTATTCCTAATATGCGCGGTATAATGGCGGCGCGTACCAGGCCTTTAAAGGTTGTAACACCAGTAGCGGTGTCGCCGGTAGCCACTATTTTATCGTATGAGATGCCGCCCGCAAAGGCAGGTATTAGGCTGGTAGATGCTGATAATATGGATGAGCTGGTGGAATTGCTTCATACGGAGGCCAAAGTTATTTAATCTGATTTTTGTGATCCGGGCTTACCGCGGTCATTCAAACTAAAACTTATAAAAATGTCTGTAATAGTATTGGTTGAACATACCGATGGAATTATAAAGAAGAAAAACTTTGAAGCTATCCAATATGCTTCGCAAATAGCTCAAAAAGCAGGTACTACGGTGACGGCTGTTGTTTTAGGCACAGTTGCCACAGCCGAAATGGAAAGTCTGGGCGAATACGGCGCACAAAAAGTGCTGCATATTGCCGATAAAAGGCTGGATGAATTACACGCCCGCGCTTATGCAAAAGCAGTAATAGCCGCTGCACAAAAAGAAGACAGCAAAATTATCATCACCCTGAACGATATAAATGGCCGTGCTGTTGCGCCAAGGGTAGCTGCGAAATTAAAAGCAGGCCTTGTGGCGGGCGCATTATCTTATCCGGATACTGAAAAAGGATTTGTGATAAAAAAGGCGGTGTTTTCGGGCAAGGCGTTTGCTTATGTAAATATTTTGAGCGACGTAAAAGTAATTATGCTGATGCCTAACTCTTTTCAGCTAAACCAAGGCGAGGGCAAAGCTGCCATCGAAAAATTGGATGTGAGCTTTGATGAAAAGGACTTTGGAGTAAAGGTAAAACAGGTAAATAAAGTATCAGGCGAAGTATCGCTTGCTGATGCTGAACTGGTTGTATCAGGTGGCCGCGGAATGAAAGGCTCCGAAAACTGGGGCTTAATAGAAGACCTTGCAAAAGAACTTGGCGCTGCAACCGCTTGTTCGCGCCCGGTTGCTGATTCACATTGGAGGCCACATCATGAGCACGTTGGGCAAACCGGCGGAACCATTAGGCCTAATTTGTATATTGCCGTTGGTATATCAGGCGCAATCCAACATCTGGCTGGTGTAAATGGCTCAAAAACTATCGTGGTTATCAATAAAGACCCGGAAGCGCCGTTTTTTAAAGCGGCCAATTATGGTGTTGTTGGCGATGCGATGGAGATATTACCTAAGCTAACCGCGGCAGTTAAAAAGTTTAAAGAGAATCATAAATAAAACTCATCAATATGGCTGTTTATTATGAAGGTCAGGTGCTATGGTCGCAAATTGATGCAAACCAGCACATGCGACACTCGGCTTATGCCGATTTTGCAGCGCAGGCGCGGTTAAACATGCTCGAAAAATTGGGCTTAAAACCAGTTTTGCTGCTCGAACAAAAAATAGGACCTGTACTATTCAAAGAAGAGCTTTTTTATTTACGCGAAGTAGTTTTAAGTGATAATATTAAAGTAACCTGTGAACTGTATAAATCAAGAGACAATGGTTCACGCTGGTCTATACGGCATGAGATCTACCGGGGCGATGGCATTAAAGCGGCAATAATAAACGTTGATGGCGCCTGGATTAACCTGGAAAAACGTAAACTCTGCAAATTACCTGATGACATAAGCGAACTATTTATGCAGGCCGATAAAAGCGCCGACTATATTGAAGAAACCCGTAATTAGTAATTAACACCCAATTGATATTAATAAATGACTGATATAAAAGATACCTTTGAGAAAGCCGTTATAGAAAGTAAGGGACTACCGTCGCGGCCCGATAATGAAACATTGCTGCTGATTTACAGTTTATATAAACAAGCTACCGAGGGTGATATTGATGAGGAAAACAAACCGGGTATGTTTGATTTTGTAGCCAAAGCAAAATACGATGCATGGCTAAAGCTGAAAGGTGTTTCGGCTGAAGATGCCATGAATCAATATGTCAATCTGATAGATGCATTATCAGGCAAATAAGGGTAAATTGCAATATCCCGAAATATTGACAAATGTTTCCGTCATTTAGACCTTTTTTAACCAGTCCTTAAAAGGATATTTGTTGTTATAAACCAATACTAATTTTTCAATCATTTCGTGTTTTTGCCTGTTTGTAACGGAGCGCTATTTGCTTATATTAACGTTGTTTTGTTAATAGGATATTGCATTTTGAATGATTGATGATATAGAAATAAAACACTATAACCAATAAAAATAAACGCGTTATATGGATGCCAAACGAATAATTAAAAAAGTAGCTGTATTGGGTTCGGGTGTAATGGGCAGCCGTATTGCCTGCCATTTCGCCAACATCGGGCTGCAGGTATTGCTGCTGGATATTGTACCCAAGGATGCCCCGCAGGATAAAAAGGCCCGGAATAAAATAGTTAACGATGCATTGGATTTTGCTTTAAAATCTAATCCATCGCCTATCTATCTTAAATCATTTGCCAAACGCATAACAACAGGCAATTTTGACGATGATATGTCTAAAATTGCAGAATGCGATTGGGTTATTGAAGTGGTGGTTGAACGTTTGGATATTAAACAAAAGGTTTTTGAAAACGTTGAGAAATATCGTAAGCCGGGTACATTGATTACCTCAAATACATCAGGTATCCCCATTCATTTAATGGCCGAAGGCAGGAGTGAGGATTTTAGGAAGCACTTTTGTGGTAGCCACTTCTTTAATCCACCGCGCTATTTAAAGCTGCTCGAAATTATCCCCACAAAAGATACTTTAACCAGCGTAACCGAGTTTTTGCTGGAGTATGGTGAAAAATACCTCGGCAAAACTACCGTTTTGGCTAAAGATACCCCCGCATTTATCGGGAACCGGATTGGTGTTTTCAGCATTATGAGTGTGTTGAACTATGTTGAAAAAAACGGGATGACGGTTGAGGAGGTTGATAAGCTTACCGGACCTGTTATTGGTCATCCAAAATCAGCAACGTTCCGCACCAACGATGTGGTTGGATTGGATACCATGATCCACGTTGCTAATGGCTTGTACGAAAATGCGCCCAACGATGAAGCCAGGGAGTTATTTAAGATTCCTGCTTTTGTTGAGGGAATGGCTAAAAATAACTGGCTTGGCAGCAAAACAGGGCAGGGGTTTTATAAAAAAGAAAAAGTTGACGGCGTTAACCAGTTTTACGCGCTTGATTTAAAAACGCTTGAATACAAACCGTCGCAAAAAGTAAAGTTTCCATCACTCGAAACTACAAAGGCGATAGATAGCCTTAAAGACCGGTTAAAAATACTGGTATCAGCAAAAGATAAAGCAGGCGATTTTTATCGCGCTACCTTTTACCAGTTGTTTGCTTACGCCAGTAATCGAATCCCCGAGATTGCTGATGAATTATATAAAATAGATGCTGCTACCAGTGCCGGATTTGGCTGGGAGATGGGCCCTTTTGAAAAATGGGACGCTCTTGGTGTTGAAGATACCGTTAAGGCAATGGAGGCCGACGGGCATAAACCTGCGCAATGGGTGTATGACATGATAGCTTCGGGGGCGAAAAGCTTTTATAAGATAGAAAACGGAAAACGCCTGTATTATGATATTGCTTCAAAAGGCTACAAGATAATTCCGGGAACGGAGAGCTTTATTTTACTTGATAACATCAGGTCAACACATATCGTTTGGAAAAACAGTGGTACTACTATCACCGACCTTGGTGATGGTATCCTTAATCTGGAGTTTCACACTAAAATGAACACCATAGGCGGCGAGGTAATTGAAGGTATCAATAAGGCCATTGCTCTTGCTGAAAACGGCTACAAAGGCCTGGTAATATCAAATGAAGGGACAAATTTTAGCGCCGGAGCGAACGTGGGGATGATATTTATGATGGCCGTTGAACAGGAGTTTGATGAGTTGAATATGGTAATAAAGGCATTTCAAAACACCATGATGCGCATTCGTTATTCATCAATACCGGTTGTGGCAGCGCCTCATCAAATGGCGCTGGGCGGTGGTTGCGAATTGTGTTTACACGCTGATAAAGTAGTGGCCCATGCCGAATTATACATGGGTTTGGTTGAATTTGGTGTAGGCTTAATTCCCGGCGGCGGCGGTACAAAAGAGTTTGCTTTGCGATTATCAGACGAGCTGCAGGACGGTGACATCGAACTAAATAATTTCAGAGACAGGTTTTTAACCATTGGTCAGGCAAAAGTATCTACTTCGGCTTATGAAGCATTCGAACTCGGTTACCTTAAAAAAGGACGGGATCTGGTTGTGGTGTCACGTAATAGGTTACTGGCTGAGGCTAAACAACAATGCCTGCAACTTGCCGAAGAGGGTTACGTACAACCTATACAAAGAAGTGATATCAGGGTGCTTGGCAAACAGGCGTTGGGCTTGGGTTATGTTGGTGCAAATACTATGTATAGTGGTAATTATATCAGCGAGCACGATGTTAAAATTTCGCAGAAGCTGGCGTATGTACTTGCCGGTGGCGATTTATCGCAACCATCAATAGTAAACGAAGAATATTTACTTGGCCTTGAGCGGGAAGCCTTTGTTTCCCTTTGTACCGAGAAGAAAACCCTTGAGAGAATACAATCCATTTTAACGGGTGGTAAAGTGCTAAGAAATTAAAACGAAATTAAAGATTAAGAACCGGGCGTAAGGGATGTGAGAATTAAGGAGTCGAAATAAAAGCGTAGTAACTGATATTGAAAAACAAAAAGGGAGCAGAAAAAGGGGGTGAAAAACTAATATTATACGTTTTAAACCGGGTTTACTTTTCTTATCCTGATTCTCAAATCCTTATTCCCGGGTCTTAATTTATATAACCCATTAACGATACAAAATCTAAACAGATGAATGCATATATAGTAGCCGCCAGCCGCAGTGCTGTTGGAAAAGCAACAAGAGGAGGGTTCAGATTTACAAGACCTGATACACTTGCCGCAGATGTAATTAAACACCTGATGGCATCGGTACCTAATGTTGACAAAGAGCAGATAGAAGATGTTATTGTAGGCAATGCCACGCCCGAAGCCGAACAAGGCTTAAATGTGGCCCGTTTAATATCACTGATGGCGCTGGATACCGATAAAGTACCGGGAATGACAGTGAATCGTTATTGCGCATCGGGTTTGGAAACTATTGCCATTGCGTCGGCAAAAGTACATAGCGGCATAGCCGATTGCATTATAGCTGGTGGCGTTGAAAGTATGAGCCTATTGCCTATGGGCGGCTGGCGCATTGTACCCAATGCTGATGTTGCGCTTACACATCCCGATTATTATTGGGGTATGGGACTTACTGCCGAGGCTGTTGCCAAAGAATATAACATCAACCGCGAGGAGCAGGATCAGTTTGCATTTAACTCGCACCAAAAAGCGATTAGTGCCATAAAAGAGGGCAGGTTTAAGGATGAAATAGTGCCGGTGAATATTGTTGAAACTTACGTTGATGAAAGCGGCAAGAAAAAGAAACGCGAATTTAAAGTAGATACCGATGAGGGCCCGCGTGCTGATACTTCGCTGGATGCATTGGCTAAACTAAAGCCTGTTTTTAATGCTAAGGGTGTTGTAACTGCAGGGAACTCATCACAAACAAGTGATGGTGCAGCCTTTGTAATGGTAGTAAGCGAGCGGTTTTTAAAAGCAAACAACTTAACACCCATCGCACGCATGGTTAACTATGCTGTAGCTGGCGTACCGCCGCGTATTATGGGTATAGGCCCCTTAGTTGCTATACCCAAAGTATTAAAGATGGCTGGACTAAAACAGCAGGATATTGACCTGATTGAATTGAATGAAGCTTTTGCTTCACAATCGCTGGCTGTTATTAAAGGCTTGGAGCTTGATCCCGAACGGATAAACGTAAATGGCGGTGCCATAGCATTGGGGCATCCGCTGGGTTGCACAGGTGCAAAATTATCGGTGCAGCTTTTTAATGAGTTAAAAAGACGCGAGAAAAAGTACGGTATGGTTTCGATGTGTGTTGGTACAGGTCAGGGAGCAGCAGGGGTGTTTGAATTATTATAAAACATTTAACAAAATTTGTTATTCTAAATAATACGCTGTAACACATGGAAAAAGCAACAAGATTGTTTGATTGCATGGCACTTGAGGCTAAAGAACCTAAAGCTGATCTGTTAAGTTCAAAAGTGGATGGTAACTGGGTGTCATTGAGCACCGGCGAAGTGCATGATAAAGTTTATCAGTTGGCTAATACCCTGCTTAATTTGGGGATTTCCACAGGCGATGGTACTGTTGAAGGGCGTGATAAAATTGGACTAATAAGCGCAGGCCGCCCGGAGTGGGTGATAACAGACCTTGCAGTGCAACTTACCGGCGCTGTTTTAGTGCCCCTATATCCCAATACTAATCCCAAGGAAATAGAGCAGATTCTGATAGAAGCTGACGTTAAATACATTTTTGTAAGTAACAATGAACTGTGTGATAAGGTAAAGCAAATTGAAACAAATATCCCGTCGCTAAAAGGTATATATACTTATGACCTTGTAGAAGGCTGTGCCTCATGGACTACATTACTTAAACCGCTAAAACCGGGCGATCAGCAAAAAATAGAGGAGATAAGCGATAAGATTGCCGAAGATGATGTTACTACTATTATTTATACATCGGGCACTACAGGCCGCCCTAAAGGGGTAATGCTAACCCATAAAAATATTTTAAGTAATGTAATTGGCTCTGGTGATGTACTCGCCGAAATTCCAATTGCCGATAAACGCGCTATCAGCTTTTTGCCGCTAAATCACATTTTCGAGAAAATGTGTACCTACATCTACTTGTTTTACGGATTCTCTATTTATTACGCCGAAAATATGGATGCTGTAGGTCCTAATATGCGTGAGGTCAAGCCCTATCTTTTCACCGCTGTACCAAGGGTGTTGGAAAAAGTATTTGAAAAAATAATGGCCGAGGGCCAAAAGCTTACAGGTATAAAAAAGAAAATATTTTTCTGGGCCGTTGATGTTGCCGATCAGTTTGAGATCGACAAAAAAAGTACAGCTTACCGCATGAAGTTAGCCATAGCCGATAAGCTGGTTTTTAGTAAATGGCGCAATGCAATAGGGGGCAATATAAAAGCAATTGTTGTGGGTAGTTCAGCTACACCAGTCCGGCTCGAAAAGATCTTTACTGCTGCCGGTATGGTTGTTTTAGAAGGTTATGGGCTTTCAGAAACATCGCCGGTTATAGCGGTTAATCACTATGCACCAGAAGGGAGGAAATTTGGAACCGTTGGGCAGTTATTGAGTGGTGTGCAGGTTAAAATAGCTGCTGATGGCGAAATTCTTTGTAAAGGGCCTAACGTGATGGTCGGGTATTATAAAAACCCTGAGCTTACTGCCGAGGTTTTGGAAGATGGCTGGTTCCACACAGGCGATATTGGGATATTGGATGAAGAGAATTTCCTGAAGATAACTGATCGTAAAAAGGAGATTTTTAAAACTTCTGGTGGTAAATACGTGGCCCCGGCGCCAATTGAAAATAAAATGAAGGAAAGCTCATTTGTTGAGCAAATGATGGTAGTAGGACCCGGACGAAAATTTACCGCAGCGCTTATTGTTCCTTCTTACACCAATTTAAAACCATGGTGCAAACAAAACGGTGTTCCTTTTATTTCAAACAAAGAGTTGATTTGCGATAACAGGGTAGTTGCACTTTTTCAGTCGATAATTGATATTTATAATCCGGAGTTTAACCATGTTGAACAGGTAAAAAAAATAACGCTGTTGCCGGATGAATGGTCAATAGAAAGCGGGGAGCTTACGCCAACAGGTAAAATGAAACGCAAAGTGATTATGGAGAAGTATCTGCCTCAGATTGATAAAATGTACACGGGTGAGGTAAGCGAAAATCCATCGATGGTAAATTGATAGATCCATGAGTACATTTCAAATAAACATCCAGGATAAACTGGCAATTATTGCGCTCGACAGAGGGCGTTCAAATCCTATTAACCATCAAATGGTTAAAGAATTAACTGCTTGCATTGAAAAGTTGGAGAAAGATGATAGCGTAGGCGGTTTGATTTTGACAGGTAAAGAAGGTTTTTTTTCATCGGGGATTGATCTTATTGAAGCTTATGAATATAACGAAGTGCAAAGCCGCGAATTTTGGGTGGATTTTTTAGGCATGCAAAGGGTATTGGCATCCTTTAAAAAGCCATTGGTTGCTGCTATAAGCGGACATAGTCCGGCAGGTGGATGTATTATGGCAATATGCTGCGATTATCGTGTAATGGCCGAAGGCCGGTTTGTAATTGGATTGAATGAAATTCCCGTTGGCATAATTGTACCGGATAGTGTGTTTAATTTATATTCGTTTTGGCTGGGGCAACATAAAGCTTATCAATATTTATTAGAAGGCAAGTTGTTAAATGTTAACGAAGCATTTGAAGCCGGGTTGATTGATGAAATTTGCCCACCAGAAAGCCTGCTTAACCATGCAATAAAGAAAATAAAGACTTACATGCAGTTGAACCCTGTTACCTGGAGCCAAAGTAAAATAAACCTGCGTAAAGAGCTTATTGCGCAGTTAAATAGCGATCAATCTACCACTTTAGATAAAATGCTTGAGCAATGGTGGGCACCTGCAACCCGCAAAGGCCTGCAGATGATGATCGAAAACTTAAAAGCCAAAAGTACTTCAACAAATTAATTGATAATGACAGAATTTGCACCCAATATATCAGAAACAACCCAGGGAATGTTGAGGGATGATGCCTTAAAAGGCAAAACCATTATTATAACAGGTGGCGGAACCGGCTTAGGCAAAGCCATGGGTACTTATTTTTTGAAGTTAGGTGCCAACCTGGTAATTACCAGTCGCAAATTGGACGTACTAAAACAAACGGCTCTTGAAATGGAGGCCGAAACAGGAGGGAAGGTGCTTGCTGTTGCATGCGATGTAAGGAAGTACGAAGAAGTTGAAAATGTATTAAAGTTATCTGTAGAAACCTTTGGTAAAGTTGATGTATTGGTTAATAACGCAGCCGGTAATTTTATTTCGCCTACCGAACGGCTTTCTGCCAACGCATTTTCATCTGTTATTGATATTGTGTTAAAGGGATCGGTTAATTGTTCGCTGGCATTGGGTAAATATTGGATCAGCGAAAAAATACCGGGGAACATCCTTAATATTATTACAACTTATGCTTTCACAGGCTCAGCCTATGTGGTGCCATCCGCTTGTGCAAAGGGCGGTGTGTTAGCTTTGACCCGTTCATTAGCGGTTGAGTGGGGCAGGCATGGCATCAGAACCAATGCTATTGCACCGGGGCCATTTCCAACCAAGGGAGCATGGGAACGCCTTCTTCCAGGCGATATGGCAAAAAAATTCGACTTTAAAAACAAAGTGCCCCTTAAACGCATGGGTGAACACCAGGAACTGGCTAACCTTGCTGCGTTTCTGGTTTCTGGCTTTTCGGGCTATGTCAACGGCGAAGTGATAACCATTGATGGCGGCGAATGGTTGCAAGGCGCGGGCCAGTTTAATGCATTGGAAATGGTTCCTAACGAAATGTGGGACATAATAGAACAGAGCACCCGTAAAGCATAAAAACATCCTGTTTTGTAAATAAAGAAGTGGCATAGGCTAATATCCCGTGGACTCGTTTTTATTGCCGCCTCTGAGAATTCTCATATATGCTATCCTACCGGACAAAATTTTGTCCTGCATTTATTATTTCCTCGGCTGATAATATTCTTTAACACGTCGATAGCAGCGTTTAATTCTGCATTAACTCTTATTTTCAGTTGGTTTCAATAAAAATTATGGCATAGGGGTTAAATTTAGACTTTGTAGGGCATTGGTCGCTATTTTTAGAGTTTGGCAGTGTTTTGTCATGTTTTTCGAATGGTTTTTTATGACAAAAATGCAGCGTGTCATGTTTTGTGACAAAATGGCAAAAAAATATTTTCAGAAAAATATTGGAGCGGTTTTTCCGTTTACAGGGATGTTTTTTAGACTAAATGTCAAAATGTTTGTTTTTTGAAGCTCAAAAGTCTGAAATTTTCAATCTTTTTCATTTTTTTTTGACCAATTTCAGAATATCTGATCTTTTGGGGCATATTTCTGATAGTTTTTTGTAAATCCTTAATAATTGAAAATTATAACTTTTTTCGGCCCGGTATTTTTTGCCATTAATATTAAAACATAAATAATATTTTGAATTAGCTTTTTTTTTGAAGTGATTTTTTTGAATATCCAGATTTTAATTTTTGCCATTTTTAGGGTTGAAATCTAATTATTAGTAAAAAATCATTGTGGCATATTTTTAGACGTAACCCATGCAGAAAGAGTACTACTGTTTTTAAATCCTAAACCTTAATTATAAAGGATTAAGGTTGTCAGAAAACAAAGAGTTCATTTTTCTGAAACGTTAATTGTTCAATAATTTATTAAAAAAAACTAAAGTCATGGTAATCGTATTAGAAGTTGCTGCATTAATAGCTATCATCTTATTGCCGCTTTTTGCTCCGCAAAAAAGCTTAAAATAATCAAATAATTTCAATTAGTTAGGAAATTACATGGGGTGCTTCGCAGCAGCCCATTTTTGTTTTATAACAAATTGAGTTTGTTGTAAACAGAGTAAAATTTACAAACAAAAAAGGGCATCCTGTTTAAAGCAGGATACCCTTTTTCGTTTGGTTACTATTTTTTTTATAAACTGTCTGTGTGGTATTTGTTAAGCAAGTTAAGCAATACGCCGTTAGTCCAACCAAAACCATCCTGTAAAGGATATTCGCCACCGCCAGCTTTTACATCGGTATCAACAACATTGTATTTTTCCATTAGTTTACCGGTGCTGTCAAAAACCCTTGTATTGGTGCTTATCCAGCTTTCGGCAATAGAACGGGCAAGTCCGGTTTGGTTATACTTGTTCAATCCGTCAATAGCCATATATTGCAGGGGTGCCCAGGCATTAGGACTATCCCATTGTTGCCCTGAACGTTGAAACGTGGTAACCAAGCCACCAGGCTTTAAAAATTTTGTTTTAAGGATGAGGGCCATTTTCTCGGCCTGCCTGGCATCTGCAATATTAAACTCAAGCGGATAAACACCGGCAAGTGTTTCGAGCGGCGTGATTTGTTTTAGTTTCCAGTCGTAATCCATAAACCATCCGTCTTTTTCGCTCCAGCTATACTTTAATATAGCCTTTTTACGCAGCATGGCTTTATTTAAATAAACATTGTATTTAGCTGCATCGCCCTGTAACTGGTATGATTTAGCTATGCTGAGTTCAAGATGGTACATTAAACAATTCAAATCAACCGGGATAATAAAGGTTGTTTGTATGCTGCTTAGTTTGCCGGTGGTATCCATCCAACGGGTGCTAAAATCCCATCCCGACTCGGCTGCCGCCCTGATATTGCGATAAAAATCCTCCGGCTTTTGCATGGTTAATTTGGCTGCATCCAAATCCTTTTTAAATGATTCTTCGCGGGGTTTATCAGATTCGTCCCAATACCGGTTTAAGATTTCGCCATCCTGCATGCGCACGCTGTTACGGTAAGCCTGTCCGGATGTCAACGTTTCGGCACCGGCCATCCAAAAAGCATATTCTTTTAAAAGCTCGGGCTGGTATTTAACCAGCGTCTGATCACCTTCGTCTTTAGCCAGCAGATCAAGCATCATCGAAAAAAATGGAGGTTGTGATCGTGTTAAATAATAAGTACGCGTTCCGTTGGGTATAAAACCAAATTTATCAAGCATATAAGCAAAATTCCCTATCATGTTTTGGATGATCTTAGTTTTATGACTTTCCTGCAGGCCAAGCATAGTGAAATAAGAATCCCAGTAATAAGTTTCGCGAAAGCGGCCACCCGGTATTATGAAATCATTTGGCAAAGGAATTAACGACGAGTATTTTGACACCGTATCGTGTTTACGATAAAGCACCTCCCAAAGTGTATCAATATGTTTACGGATGCCGAGCGAGATGTCACTTTTAAAAACAGTGCCATTTGCAGTTGGAATGATAAAATTATCCGAAACAAATTGTTTAAGGTTGAAGCCGGTTTTGTCTTTAAGGTTAGTATAATCTTTCATTATAAGATTCGGATCACGGCGGGGAGTAGCATCAACAAAGGTTTTATTATCCGGAAAAATATCAGACAGCTGCACTGCCTCAAACAATCCCGGGAACAATTGCCGCGGCGTACGCATTTGCGAATGGGCAATACCGAATGTAATTACCAGGCAAAGGGTTAATAAAAATTTTCTCATGTTTATTAAGGTTACAATTTAGGCAAACAGCGAAATGAAGGTTTCTATTTCCTGATTTATGAAAGATAAAAAGAATATTTAAATTAAATGTAGGCAAAATGCTTAAAAACAGGCAAAAACGATTTTATAGATATTGTTATGTAATCTGATAGTAAAATGGAATTGAGCATATAATATAGTTTTGGTATCTTAAAAATATTGAATAGTATTTATATATATAGATTTATTTTGATACTTACTCGGTTTAATGGTCAAAATTTGCTTAAGAAAAAGAATCAAATTGCTAAAATGTTCAATCAAATTAAATTAAACGTAATTTAAAGCATAGATTTATGTTTCTTAATAAAACCGATTTTAGTATGAGATTCTTATTTACACTGTTCCTGGTGCTTTTGGGATATACTGCGTTTTGCAGCGCAAAAACTGATAGCCTTTTAAATGTATTAAAAGTTGAATTGGCCAGGAAACAGATCTACGATAATCAAAAAGAAATCAGAATAAAAAAATTGCGCGAAGACCTTGCACACGTATCAAAAACGGATTACCAGGCTCAATATGAAATTTGTAGCAAATTATATGAAGAATATAAAGTTTACCAATTTGATGCAGCTTATGTTTATACGCAAAAACTATTAGCCATTAGTCAAACTACAAAAGACGTAAGAAAACAATACGAAAGCCAGGTAAAATTAGGATTCATCCTGTTGTCGGCGGGGATGTTTAAAGAAACATTTGACTGTTTAAACAAAATTAACGCCCATATTTTAAATGACAGCACAAAGCTGGAATATTATGCATTAAAAGCAAGGGCTTACTCTGATTTGGCCGAGTATAATAATGATAAATATTACTCATCTTTTGATAATTCATCGTCAATAAAATATCTCGATTCGGCAATTTCTTTATCAAAGCCTAATTCTGTTGATATGCTTATCCATGAAGCCGAAAGGCAGATACGGGTTGGCGATATAAAAAAGCCCTCACAGTATTATATCGATCTACTCGATCATTATAATCTTACCGACCATCAGCGGGCTATGGTTGCAACCGGGTTGAGCTTTTTTTATGAAGGAGCAACTCAATCGGAAGAACGGACAAATCTTTTGGCTATCGGTGCCATAAATGATATCAGGTCATCCACCAAAGAAACCCTTGCAATTTTCAGGCTCGGCGAATCATTGTTTCACGACGGTGACATTAAGAATGCCTATATTTTTACGCAACAAGCCATGGATGATGCGCAATATTATGGTGCGCGTTTACGGAAAATAAAGATTGGCGCCGTTTTGCCCGTTGTTGGAGCACAACTGAATATTCAAACGGAGCAGGAGAAGAATAGGTTTGTCATTTATTTCTTATCTATCACCGCTGTTGCTCTGGTTATTACTTTGATTTCGGTAATTGTATTTATTCAGCTAAAAAGGCTGAAGGCCAAAGAAGCTATAATTGAGGATAAAAATATTCAACTTGAAAGGATCAACGATAAGTTATCAGAGGATGCCCGTATAAAGGAAGAATATATCGGATATTTTTTTAATGTTATATCGAGTTATATTTTAAAGCTCGAAAAGCTTAAGAGAAACGTTGAGCGAAAAATAACAATAAAAAAATACGACGATGTGTTATTATCAATTAACGAGATCAACATAAAAAAAGAACGCGAAACATTGTTTTACACTTTTGATCATATCTTCCTGAAACTATTCCCCAATTTTATTACGGTATTCAATTCGTTATTAAAAAAAGAAGACCAGATATGGCCTAAGGATCATGAGGTTTTGAATACCGATCTCCGCATTTTTGCACTAATGCGCTTAGGCATAAATGATAATGAAACAATAGCCAACATCCTCGAATATTCTGTAAGTACTATATACGTTTATAAAATGCGTATTAAAGCGAAAGCCCTTGTGCAGAGCGATCAGTTTGAAAATAAAATAATGGCAATAAAAGTGGTTGACGTGAATCAATAAAACCCTTAAACAATTTGCTTTAATCTTTGTATTATCATTAGTGACTTTTATTTAATTTGATTGATAATTTTTTGCCCGGTTGCAGGTTTAAAAAGTTTTAAAAATGCGTTTTTGTTAAAAAAGTATTAAAAAACACTTATATAAAGTTTATATTATTTTAAGTGTAATTTTTAATATATAATTGATAATGAATTAGTTGAGTTTTAAAAAGACGCTTTTTTCTTAAATTTTGAATATACTAATAGGCAATGCTGTCACATAATTTTTACTTTCGTAAATATTAATGTAAATTGGTATTATTAAAAACCCAAAGCGGTTTAGTACCAGTTTCATAACCAATACATAAACTAACATATTAAATTTTATTAACCCGAATAAACTGCAATTGCATGTTTATTCAAAGAAGTTCTGAATAGAACTTTTAGCTATGAGTTTGAACTTCAAAAGTTTGGGTTTTGTGGATGATATATGCCCTAAATTTTACTTGCTTAAAACCATTTAATACGTGAAATATACCTTAGCAATTAATCATAAAAGACGGGGAGGTAACGTGCCTCCTTAAATGTAAGTGAGAAATGTATTTAATTTTAAATGGGCGATGCATGGTGCGCTATGTATTGCTGTTGTTATCATTAAACCAAGTTACTAACCAAATAATAAACCGATCAAACTAAATCTTTATGTATTTAAAAAATTTACTCAAAGTAAGTTGTTTTATCCTACTATGCTTTTTTGTAATACCGGCTATGGCCCAAAACAAAACTGTTTCAGGTAAGGTAACCGACGCAAAAGACGGATCACCATTAATAGGTGCTTCCGTTGTAGCCAAAGGCTCAACTGCAGGTGCAGTTACTGATATTAATGGTGCTTTCAAAGTGTCAGTACCGGCTGGTTCAACAACTATTGTTGTTACTTATATCGGCTATATACGCAAGGAGGTTCTCATTACCTCTGATGTTGTTAATGTAACAATGGATGCAACTAATAACTCATTAAATGAAGTGTTAGTAGTAGGTTACGGTACAGTGCGAAAAAAGGATGCAACAGGTGCTGTTGTAAAGGTAACATCTGACGATTTTGTTCAGGGTGTAACCACCGATCCATTGCAACAATTGCAAGGTAAAGCGGCTGGTGTAACGGTAACAACCAATAGCGGCGACCCTAATACTCCTGCCATTGTACGTATACATGGTACAGCTTCGTTATCTGGTGGTAACGATCCATTGTATGTTATTGACGGTGTTGCAGGCGAAGACATTCGTTTGGTTTCCCCAAATGATATTGAATCATTTGACATCTTAAAAGATGCTTCGGCCGCTGCAATTTACGGCTCCCGTGCTTCTGGCGGTGTAATTTTAGTTACTACAAAGCGCGGTAAACTGGGCAAAGCTCAAATTTCGTATAATGCTTATATAGCTTCGGAGTCGGCCCAGCACTTAATACAATTTATGGATGCTACGCAATACCTGGCAGCTTACGCGTCTGCAAATAACGGACAGGCAATGCCAACAGGTACTACTTCAACAAGTAACCAAGGGGCTAATACCAATTGGTTTAAGGAATTATTGCGTACCGGTTTTACACAAAACCAAAATCTGGCTATTACTGGCGGTACCGAAAAGGGTCACTATTTTGGATCGTTAACTTATACCGATCAGGATGGTATAGCAATTAACTCCGGAAGACAGCAGTTTAGCGGCCGTTTTAACCTTGATCAAAAGGCGTTAAATGACAAGCTGACCATAACAATGGGGCTTGCGGCAAATCATGTAAATTCTGCTTATACCGACTCTATTGCGTGGTTAAATGCAGCCGCTGTTCCACCGGTTCTTAGCGTTTTTGATCCAAAAGGCTCGGGCCAGTATCAATATATTAACAACACACAAGAAAATAACCCGGTTCCGTTTTTAAAGGACATTATAAATACCGGAACAACTGATAAAATGGTTGGTAATCTTAAGCTTGATTATTTGCTTGCTCCGGGTTTAACCATAAGCCCTTATGCTGACGCAACCAGGGCAAATGGTTCCGGTCATATTTATATTCCTGCATCTAATTTACTTGGCGGTCTTTTTGATAGAATTGGTGCTGTAGCTGCCGACCAACAGGATGGAGATCAGGACAATTCATCCACAACGGAAACTTTTGAAACCGCAGGAGTTACAGCTAATTACAAAACTACCTTTGGTAAAAGCAGGCTGAACTTATTAGGTGGTTATGAATTTAATAGCTATAATTATTCAGGTTATCACATTACTGCACATGATTCTTATGACGTTAACTTACCGTATCAAAATATAAATGGTTATAATAATGTGAACGCGGTAACTGACTTATCATCTTATAATAATGGCTACAAACTAAATTCATATTTTGGCCGGGCTGAATATAATTATAATGATAAATATTATTTAACAGGTACAGTAAGGTACGATTGGTCAAACAAACTTGGTTTAAATAGCCAATCAGAAGTTTTCCCTTCTGTAAGTGCAGCCTGGGCAATCAGTAACGAAGATTTCATGAAGAGTGTTACCTGGCTAACATCTTTGAAACTTCGTGGTGGTTACGGGCAAACTGGTGATCAGGATGCGATTAGTGCTTATGCATCTCAGCTTTTATTTGGCAATGCCAATGGTACGCTGTATTATGATGGCACAAGCGGCAAATGGTTAACTGCCAATTTTTCTACTCAAAATCAAAATCCAGGTTTAAAATGGGAGGAAAAATCAACCGTTGACGGAGCTGTAGATTTCAGCTTATTTAATGGCCGGTTAAGCGGTAGTTTTGACTATTACAATTCTACAACACACCATTTGTTGTTTCCTTATCCGGTGGCTGCCGGTGGCCAGTTTTTTGTTACTACCATTTTGGCAAACGTTGGAAGTTTAAACAACAGAGGTTTTGATTTTACTTTAAATGGTACAGTTGTTAAATCAAGTGATTTTTCGTGGAACGCTGGCGGTAACCTGTCTTTAAACCGTAATAAAATAACTGACCTTGCCGGTACATTACCAGGGGGCACACAGGTTAATCTAACTTATTTGCAGGTTGGTACTACTGCGGGCTTAGGTATAAGCGGCGCTGTTTCGCAAATAGGCTATTTGGCTACAGGGTATCCGGTTGGAACCTTATTGCTGCCTCAGTATGCAGGCATTGATTCAAAAGGTAACCAATTGTTTTGGCATACCAATGCGGATGGTTCAAAAACCGCTGTACAGGCTGGTGCTCTTAACATAGGTCAACCAGGTTCTGATGACAGACGTTACTATACTACCGATCCAAAATTCACTTATGGCATAACTAACAACTTTACTTATAAACAATTTGATTTTACATTGTTTTTAAGAGGCAATTATGGCAGCCATGCTTTTAACGAAGTTGGTATGGATTACAGCACTATTGCAGGTAAAGTTGGTACTTATTCTTTGTTGGCTTCGGCAACAGCAGCTGGAATTAACAGCCAGCCAGAGCCATCCAGCTATTGGTGGCAAGGCACCTCATTCTTGAAAGTACAAAGTGCTACTTTAGGATATAATTTTCTGATTAATGACAGTAAATATGTAAGTAAATTGCATATCTATATAGCAGGTAATAATCTACTTACATTCACAAGTTATAAAGGTATAGACCCTGAAGTAAACAGTGCTCAATCGGTAGCTAATTTACTAAATATAGTGGGTGGTGCAGGTATTGATTCAAGGCAAACCGGCGGTCTTTACCCGCGTACAAGGGAACTGTCTTTTGGTGTAAATCTTATACTTAAATAATAACTATATAAATTTATTTATAATGAAAAAGAAATATTTTTTTATCGCGGCGGCCATTTTGGGGGCATTAAGCATTTACTCGTGTAAAAAGGAACTTAACCCGGCCAAGGACAGTGTAGTTGAAACGGCTATTACACCCAGATACCTTAACTCAATTGTATTGGGTGCGTACACCAAATTACAGCCTTTAGCAGGTAGTGGCGACATTCTATTAATTTCGGAAGCCACAACTGATGCTTTGATTATCCCAGTAAGGGTAGGTGGTGATTGGCTTGATGCGAATGAACACGTACAGTTATGGTTGCATACCTATTTGCCGGGTCACGGTCAAATTGGACCAGCATGGGATGATATTTACGCAGGTATTGGACAGATAAACATTACAATTGGTCTTTTGCAGGGTTTGCCGGCTACAAGTACTTCGGCTGCTTCAATTGCAGAATTAAAGACTTTGAGGTGCTATTTTTATTATTTATTATTAACTAATTATGGTAACGTACCGTATATCATATCCTCTAATACCAATGCCAGTACCGCACCTACCGTACCGGCGGCTACAATTTATAATAGTTTAATAACTGAATTAAAAGCAGATGCACCGTTATTAAGTTCAAAAACGCCATCGCAGGACCCAAGTCAGTACGGCAGATTAAACAAATGGGGAGCCTACTTTTTATTAACAAAATTGTACATGAACCAGAATGCTATTACCGGTTCGACCGATAATAGTGGCTATACAGCTGCCTCGGCTTATTGCGATTCGTTAATGACTGCAGGTTATTCTTTAAACAGTAACTTCCTTTCTAATTTTTCGAGCACCAATAACACTGGAAATAACGAAAATATTTTTGTTATCCCATTTGACCACATTGCTGCGCCAGGTTTAAATATTCAGATGATGACTTTCCACTATAACCAGGCTGCAAAATATAACTGGGGTAGTACAGGTGGTCCATGGAACGGGTACTGCGCAAATGCTGATTATTACGGTTCATATAACAACGCTGATGCGAGAAAAGCGGGCTGGATGGCTGGTATCCAATATGCTGCGGATGGTGTAACACCTTTAACAACCAGGGGTAGTGATAGTTCATTGGTGCTTAATTTTAGGCCACAGATAACCGGCTTTTTGCAATTAACTCCTGCAACAGAGTATGATGGTGTACGTCAGCAAAAATGGCAACTTACTCCAGGTTATCAAGGTCAGGATTCAGACTTTCCTTTGTTCCGTTATTCAGACGTGTTGTTAATGAAAGCTGAGTGTATAGCACGTTCAGGAGACCTTCCGGGAGCCTTAACTTACACATCAGCTGTTAGACAAAGGGCAGGTTTGAGTAATTTCACCGTTGGCGCGTTTGCTTTGGACAGCATTTACAAAGAAAGAGGGCGCGAGTTTGCATGGGAAGGCTGGAGAAGAGAAGATCAAATTCGCTTTGGACACTTTGAAGATAAAAAGCAATTTAAACCAGTTGATCCGGATACTCACGCGAGGTTATTCCCGATCCCAACTGAAGCTATTGGTAAAAATCCCAATTTGAAACAAAATCCAGGGTATACCAACTAAGTGTAATTAAAATACTTATAATGGATGGGGCGGTAATTGAATTACCGCTCCATTTTTTTAGTTTTATATACTTGCTTTCTGTAATGATACATTATCGCTATAAATTACTTTTCTTTATTCCTTTCGTTTTTTTTATTTCTTGTCATTCCGGCAAAAAGTTTGATCCTAAAGATGCGCTTTTTCAATTAATGCCATCGGCACAAACAGGCATAACCTTTAACAACAGGGTTGTTGATAACGGTGATTTTAACGTGTTTAACTATCGCAATTATTATAATGGCGGCGGCGTGGCCATTGGCGATGTAAATAATGATGGGAAACCTGATATTTTTTTTACTTCGAACCAGGGTGAGTGTAAGCTATATATTAATAAAGGCAATTGGAAATTTGAAGACGTTACAAAAAAAGCTGGCTTAAATGTATATAAGAGATGGCACACAGGTGTAACCATGGTTGATATAAACGGTGACGGCTGGCTGGATATTTACGTTTGTAACGGTGGCGGTATAAAAGGTGCCGAGCGTGGAAATGAACTTTATATCAATCAAAAAGACGGAACCTTTAAAGAAGAGGCTGCGCAATATGGTTTGGCAGATAAAGGCTTATCTACACAGGCTATTTTTTTTGATTTTGATCATGATGGTGATCTGGATTGTTTTGTGTTGAACAACAGCTACCGCCCAATAGCCAGTTTTGGGTTTAACCCAGAACAAAGAAATTTTCGGGACGTTCAAAATGGTGATCGCCTGTATAGGAATGATAATGGGAAATTTGTTGATATAAGCGCCCAGGCCGGGATTTATGGTAGCGAAATTGGCTTTGGCTTGGGAGTAGCGGCAGGCGATTTTTTTAATACCGGCTGGGATGATATGTACGTTTCAAATGACTTTTTTGAACATGATTACCTGTATAAAAACCAACATAACGGTACGTTTAAGGACGTTAGTGACGATGCAATAGGGCACATGAGTCTGTCATCAATGGGATCGGATATGGCGGATATTAATAACGATGGTTTACTGGATATGTTTACCACCGATATGCTGCCCGAAAACGATTATCGCCTTAAAACCACTACAAAATTTGATGAATTCAATCTTTTCAGCGCAAAGCTAAAAAGCGGGTTTAACCATCAGTTTACTACTAATTGTTTACAGCTTAACAACGGCGACGGTACTTTTAGCGAGATAGCTGATCTGGCGGGTGTGAATGCTACTGATTGGAGTTGGGGGGCGCTTTGCTTTGATTTTAATAACGACGGATGGAAAGATATTTTTGTAAGCAACGGCATTAGCCGGGACCTGACCAATCAGGATTTCTTGACCTATTTTGGCAGCGATGAAGTGCTGAACCAGGTTAAGCATGGCGGCTTTGATCCCAGAAAAATAATGGATAGAATTCCCAAAACCGCAATTACGAGCTATGGATTTTTAAACCAAAAAAATCTGACCTTTAAAAATGCGACAATACCATTAGGTTTCGACAAACCAAACTTTGGTAATGGAGCAGCTTATGGCGACCTTGATGGGGACGGGGATCTTGACCTGGTGGTGAATAATGAAAACGGTGAAGCTTACATTTACCGCAACATGACCTCCGAAAGAACACATGCCCATTTCCTGAAGGTAAATCTAAAAGGAAAAGGAATGAACACTTTTGGAATTGGGGCTAAAGTTACCATTTATACCAAAGGCACTCAACAACTGATTGAGGAAATGCCCGCACGGGGTTTTCAAAGCAGTTCGGACCCGGTTTTAAATTTTGGAACCGGCAATATTAATAAAGTTGATAGTTTAAGAGTAATATGGCCTGACATGAAAATGCAGGTATTAAAAAACATTAACACCAATCAAATCATCACTTTAAAACAAACAGAAGCTAACTTAACGTTCGTCCCTAAATCAGCAACGGGCAAAGCTTACTTTAAAAACAGTACAGCTACCGATATTAAGGGCGATATCTATCATAAGGAAAACGATTATAATGATTTTGAGGATCAGCGGCTTATCCCTAAAATGCTGTCGATAGAAGGACCCAAACTTGCAGTGGCGGATGTAAACGGCGACGGGCTTGAGGACTTTTTTATGGGTGGTGCTGCCGGTGATACTGCCAAGCTTTTTATACAGCAACCCAACGGCACCTTTGTACAAAAGAAACAGCAAATTTTTGAGCAGGATAAAAACAGTGAGGATATAGGAGCATTGTTTTTTGATGCCAACCATGATGGGTATAACGATCTTGTAGTGGTATCTGGCGGAAATCAACAAAAAGAAGGTTCGCTGGATTTGCTTGTTCGCTTATACATGAATGACGGTAAAGGTAATTTTTCGAGGAAATTTAATGGTTGGCCGCTTATTTCGATAAATGCATCATGTGTACGATTAAATAATAAAAACGGTGACCTATTTATCGGTGCGCGAAGTGTGCCAGGATCTTACGGTGTTATTCCATCGAGCAAACTGCTGAGAAACGATGGTCATGGTAATTTTAGTGATGTAACCTCAACATTGGCACCTGATCTGCTTAAGTTAGGCATGGTAACCGATGCACAATGGGCTGATATTGACGGAACCGGCAAGAACGCGCTGATTGTGGTTGGCGATTGGATGCCGGTAACCATTTTGAAATATGTTAACGGGAAGTTGCAAAAGACCAGTGAAATAGCAAATTCATCAGGGTGGTGGAATTGCCTTACGGTAGCTGATTTGAATGGCGACGGAAAATTGGATCTTGTTGCCGGTAACAACGGGTTAAATTCAAAAATAAAAGCAGATGCCGGTCATCCAGCAAAACTTTATGTAGCCGATTTTGATGATAATGGGCAAACGGAGTGTATTCCGGTTTATTATGAAACCGATGGTAAAGCATATCCTTTTAACCTTTACGATGATATGGTTAAACAAATGCCTTATTTAAAAAAGAGATTTTTAAGATATGACGCTTATGCCGGGAAAGGCATCGACTCTGTTTTTACAGCCGATGAATTGAGTAAAGCATCCATTTTAAGTGTAACGCAAACACAAACTTGTGCTTTTTACAACGAAGGTAAAGGAAGTTTTAAGATGCAGCCATTACCAATAAGAGCGCAATTTTCGCCGGTATATAGTATACTGGTTGACGATATAAATAAAGACGGCATCAAGGATCTCTTTTTAGGAGGGAATTTTTATGGCCTGAAGCCAGAAGTGGGGAGATACGATGCAAACTATGGTGTTACACTCATTGGAAACGTAAGACATGGTTTTGATTATTTGCCGCCTGCCCAAAGTGGTTTATTTATAAAAGGTGAGGTACGTGATATTGCACCAATCAACACAAAAAATGGCGAAAAGATAATTGTGGTACGTAATAATGATGCGTTGCAGTTGTTTAAGAGGAATTGAATAGTCAACTATAAAACATAAAAGCCTGATTAATACGATGCCAATGCAAGGCACAGTATTAATCAGGCTTTTTTTAGAATGATAAACGGAATTAACCTGCTAAAAATAGGTAGCAAAACTCACCCGCACATTTACCTTATCAGTATCATTTAAAGGTAGTTTATCATCCAGATAGATGTCAAATGGTAAAATAACTAATTGATAAGAATAGTTGGTAAAATATTCACGTAATGCTGAATAAGCTTTTTGCCTGTCTGAAAATTTCCCCACAAAATTAGCCGAATAAAGCGGGCCCCCTTTTGGCATTCTCGCAAAAATAATATCGCCTTTTCCTGGTTTAACCTCTCTATCCACAAAAAAACCAATATTAATTTGTGTTGAATCTTTGCTTATCGGTTGAAATTGGGCAATTAAGGGATAAATCTTTGTTAAATGGGTTGCTTCTTTGTACTGCGTTAGTGTATTCAATAATTTTGCGGCTTCCTCAAATTGGTTTTTTGTTAACACTACTTTTTTAATTTCAATCAAATAAGCTCCGGGTACCTTTGCTTTAAATATGGAAAAGCCGTAATACAAACTATCGGTTTCCATATAATTTTTAAAATCAACTACGTGTGTATCCGAAAAAGAAATTGGTTTAAACCTGCCGATCAAATAGCTTATTACATTAATTTGTTTGTTTACAATAATTAGCGTTTTATTGATGGTTTTACCCGGGAGAAGCTCATATCTATAATTTGAATTTTCGCTTTTGTTCAGATCATTTATAATAAATACATTCCCTTTTGTCGTTACATTCAGCTTGCTATTAGGGTAGTCTATGTTAAATGAATTAGAGTCTTTTTTTACGGAAATTTTATTTGAATCGGCAAGCAAGATTTCTTTTAAATAAGGATGCCACTTTTTCCAATTGTTAACGTTGTTTAACTCGCTATAAACTTTTAAAAATGGTGCCTTTATCTGGATAGTTTCTTGCTGGGTTAGCGGAATAAAAAATATGGCCAATAAGCCTAAAATCAATACTAGAATAATAACTTTTTTCTTCATGCAGGTTTAATAATAGAGTAGCTACCAAAGTACATAAAAAAAACCATTTCAAGCTGATGAGGGCAATATTTACATGCTTTTTTAATGATTTCCGGCTTGTTTTCGTGATTAATATTTATTAATTTTAGTAGCTTATAAAACCTAAAAAAAATAAAGTAATGATGCCCGAAAAATCGCTCAAAGTATATATTTTTTCCACAAGTTTTTTATTCCAACCGGTGCTAAAGTAGGCTTCAAAAAGTTTAATTAATGATAATAAATCCTGCTAAAAATGTCTTTTTAGAGAAGCCTTTTCTCGCCTTTGCTTTGGCAATAATTGTTTTGATTGTTGGAGTTTCATCCTGCAAAAAAAAGCAAATTGAGCCCGCACTGTTTCAACAGCTTTCATCATCACAAACCAATATTCATTTTGTAAATAAACTTAATGATACTGATTCGCCGGGAATATTAAATTACCTCTATTTTTATAACGGTGGTGGTGTAGCTATTGGGGATATTAATAACGATGGTTTACCCGATATTTTTTTTACGTCAAATAAAAAGGGTGGGAATAAATTATACTTAAATAAGGGAAATTATCAGTTTGAAGATATTACCGATAAGGCTGGGGTTGGCGGTACTGCCGACTGGAGTACCGGAGTAACCATGGCTGATGTAAATAACGACGGGTATCTGGATATTTATGTTTGTACCGTGGCCGGAAAACTGGGATTGAAAGGGCATAATATGCTTTACATAAATAATCACGACGGAACATTTACCGAAAGATCAGCTGAGTATGGGCTTGATTTTTCGGGATACTCTACACAGGCTGCATTTTTTGATTATAATCATGATGGAAAACTTGATTGCTTTTTACTTAACCAATCAAACCATTCGGCTGAAACTTATGGTGATACCAGTTTGCGCCGAAAGGTTAACAACCTGGCAGGGAGTAAATTATATGTAAATAAAAACGGACATTTTGAGGATGTAACACTGAAATCAGGAATTTATAGCAGTGCTTTAGGCTATGGTTTGGGCGTAGCTATTGGCGACTTGAACAACGATGGCTGGGATGATATTTATGTGGGGAATGATTTTCATGAAAATGATTATTACTACATTAATAATCATAACGGCACTTTTACCGAAGCCGGAGCGAAGCATTTTAATCATTACAGCCGTTTCAGTATGGGTAATGACATAGCCGATTTTAACAATGACGGCCAATTGGATATTGTTACTGCCGACATGCTGCCTGGCGATGAAAATATTTTAAAAACTTATAGTGGTGACGAACCATTTAATGAGTATCAGCAAAAAATTGTGAGTGGGGGTTTTCAGTACCAATATTCGCGCAATTGCCTGCAAAAAAACCTCGGAAATGGTGAAGCTTTCAGCGAGGTAGGTCTGATGGACGGAGTTGCAGCAACCGATTGGAGTTGGAGCCCCTTGCTTGCCGATTTTGATAATGATGGAATAAAAGACCTGTTTATAGCCAATGGCGTAAAACGCAGGCCAACTGATAAGGATTATGAAAGTTTCATTTCTAATATATCTGTTCAGTCGGCGCTTACTACTTCACATACTATAGATAGTGTGGTAGTTAATAAAATGCCTTCGGGCGAGTCACACAGCTATCTGTTTAAAGGTTCAAAAAGTGAGCAGTTTATTAATAAAAGCGCAGTTTGGGGTATTAAAGACGCCTTGCTTTCAAATGGTGCCGCCTATGCGGATCTGAATAATGATGGCAACCTTGATTTGGTTGTCAATAATATGAATAGTGAAGCAAGTATCTACAAAAACACTGCAAATGGGAGTCATTATTTGAGCCTTAAATTTGTTGGAAGTGAGGATAATAGGTTTGGAATAGGGGTAAAGGCTTACGTTTTTTGTGGTAAACAAATGCAATATGAACAACTGATGTTAACCCGGGGCTTTGAATCATCTGTAGAGCCGAAACTTCACTTTGGGCTGAATAAACAAAGTAAAATTGATAGTATTTTAATTGTATGGCCCAATCAGAAGTATCAGATAATCAGAAATATTACCGGGGATAGATTATTAACAATAAAGCAGGAAAATGCCACTGGGCATTTTAATCATAGTTCGTTTTTCCCGACGGCGCAGCCTGTTTTGCAAAATATCACCGGCAAACAAAACATAAGCTGGAAACACCAGGAAGATAAATTTGTTGACTTTGACCGGCAACCACTTATCCCGCATATACTCTCGACCGAAGGCCCGCGAATTGCTGTAGCAGATGTGAATCATGATGGGTTGGATGATTTTTATGTTTGCGGAGCGAAAGGACAGCCAGGCGCATTGTTTATTCAGAATAAGGCAGGTGGTTTTAAACTTTCAGATCAGTCGGCATTTAATGCTGATGCGGCTTGCGAAGATGTAGATGCTGTATTTTTAGATGTAAATAACGATGGTTATCCTGACCTGTATGTTGCCAGCGGTGGTAACGAATATCCCGATGGATCGCCGGAGCTTGCCGACAGGTTATATATAAACGATGGGAAAGGGCATTTTACCCGTTCAAATGATATTCCATCTATCAAACTTAATAAATCGTCGGTGGCCGTGGCCGATATAAACCACGATGGTTACCCCGATATTTTTGTGGGTGGCGCTCCAAACGCGAGTGAATATGGAAAAATACCGGAATCGTACTTATTAATGAACGACGGGCGCGGGCATTATCATGAGGCACAGTTGCCCGAAGGGTTGAAACATGCAGGTATGCTACGCTCTGCGGCTTTTGCCGATCTCGATAATGATGGCTGGCCCGATCTGGTGGTAGCCGGGGAGTGGATGCCGGTAAAAGTTTTTATGAATAAGAAAGGCAGATTTGTTGAACTGCATAATGCTGAAATGGATAAACTTTCGGGCTGGTGGCAAAGGGTTGTACTTGCCGATGTTGATGGAGATGGGAAAATTGATATTATGGCAGGAAACTATGGCTGTAACTCAAAGTTTAAACCTACTGCTGATGATCCGGTTAAATTGTTTTTATCAGACATTGACCAAAACGGAACGGTTGACCCGATACTGACTTATAGCATTGATCATAAGGATTATACCTTTTTAGGTAAAGGCGAATTAGAGCGACAGGTTCCAACAATAAAAAAGAAGTTTTTGTCCTATCATGATTTCGCCGGGAAGACTGTTCAGGAAATATTTGGCGATTCATTAAGCAACAGACCTTGGGTAGCTAACTCTTTTAAATCGGGTGTTTTTTATAATAAAGGGAAAGATACCTTTGAGTTTAAGGCGCTCCCATCATCTATGCAGGTGGCTCCGCTTTTTGGTTTTGCTATTTTGGATGGATCACAAAAAGGCATTTTGGCCGGTGGTAATTTCTCGGGCGTGCTACCTTATGAGGGCAGATACGATGCCGACTATGGCGATGTTCTGTTTATAGATAAGAATAGGAATTTTAAATATATTTCGTCAGTTTCATCCGGTTTTTTATTGAGGGGCGAGGTAAGGGATATTAAAGCTATAAAAACAGCAGGCGGAATAATTTACGCAGTGGCTTTCAACAATAAACAGATAGAGTTTTTTAAAGTAAATAATTGATTATGAATAAAATAGTTGCCTGTGTGTTTGGCTTGACTTTGTTGTGCAGCACTATTGTAAGTGCCCAGGATGAATGGGTAATTAAAGCCGACAAAATAGACCCCGCTAATTATTACGGCATTACGGTGGCAAACGGAATGATCGGCGTTGTATCCTCGCCAGAACCTTTTAAGGTTAAAAACGTGGTGCTTGCTGGTGCTTATGATCTGTATGGCAGGGGGCGGGTGAGCAATTTTTTAAATAGCTTTAACCTGCTTAACATGTACCTTGAGATTGACGGAACGCGGGTTGATGCCCATAACATCAGCAATTTTAAGCAGCAACTGGATATGCAGCACGCCGCCTTTACCACAACTTTTGATTATGCTGACAAGGCTTCTATAAAATATACTTACTACTCTTTACGCCAATTGCCTTTTACGGTTTTGATGAATATTACCATTACTGCAAAAAAAGCCATTAATATAACAGCCGCCAGTGTAATGGAAGCGCCCGATGCACTTAAAGATGTGCAAAATTACTACAACGAGATTGATAGACCACAGGCCACCATCAGCCTGCTTACATCAACGGCAAAAAGCCCAACGGGTAAGTTGCAGTTATGCGCGTCGAACACATTTTTGTTTGATGAAGCGCACGGACAAGAGCCGCGCGTGATACACGAAATGTGGGATAGTAACAGGCACCTGATGAAATTTAGCAAAGCAATTGCTGCCGGGCAAACGTATCAGTACTCGGTGGCCGGTTCGTCCATTACATCGGCACATGACGTTGATCCGCTGAATGAGGCTGAACGTTTAACCATGTTTGCCAAATTAGAAGGACGCGACCGTTTAGTTAAGCAACATGAACGAGCCTGGGATGAGCTTTGGAAAAGCGATATAAAAATTGATGGCGATCCGCAGGCGCAACAGGATGTGCATAGCATGCTATACCATTTGTATTCTTTTTCGCGGGAGGGCACAGCGTATTCACCGTCGCCAATGGGCTTATCAGGATTGGGGTACAACGGTCACGTATTTTGGGATGCTGATTTGTGGATGTACCCGGCTTTGTTGGTTTTGCATCCCGAAATTGCCAAATCATTGGTTGAGTACCGTTTTGAACGTTTGGCAGTTGCTAAGCAAAATGCTTTTGAACATGGCTACAAAGGCGCCATGTTTCCATGGGAGAGCGCCGATAGCGGGGTAGAAGAAACCCCGGTTTGGGCGTTGAGTGGCCCTTTTGAACATCACATTACTGCATGTGTTGCCCTGGCGGCATGGAATTATTATTGCGTAACTCAGGATAAACAATGGCTGCTCGAAAAAGGATGGCCCATACTATCGGCGACTGCTGATTTTTGGGCAAGCCGGGTGGAACGAAACGGGCCTGGGCATTATGACATAAAAGATGTGGTGGCCGCAGATGAATGGGCAGAAAATATTGACAACGACGCTTTCACCAATGCAGCTGCAAAAGCAAATTTACAATACGCAGCGGCCGCTGCTAAAATTTTAGGCTTTAAAGCTAATGCCGATTGGGATTTGGTTGCTCAAAATATCCCGCTCGCAAAATTTCCGGACGGTGTTACCAAAGAGTTTGATACTTATAACGGTGAAGGTATTAAGCAGGCGGATGTAAATTTGCTGGCTTATCCTTTAAAAACCATAACCGAAACGGCGCAAATTAAAAAGGACCTGGAGTATTACGAAACAAGGGTGCCGAATCAGGGTACTCCAGCCATGACACAGGGGATATTTACCCTTTTGTATGCCCGTTTGGGCAACGGTGATAAGGCTTATCATTTTTTCAAGGATGCTTACGAGCCAAATTTAAACCCGCCGTTTAGGGTAATTGCAGAAACAAAGGGCGGTACAAATCCTTATTTTGCAACCGGAGCCGGTGGGATACTACAAAGCTTGCTAATGGGATTTGGCGGCCTGGATATTACGTCTGCCGGGATTGAACAGGTTAAAAGCAAACTGCCAGGTAACTGGAAATCTTTAACAATAACCGGAGTGGGGGTAGACAAAAAGACCTATATTATTAAATAACTAAGAGCGAAGTTTTACGAAGATATTCCTTTCGCCACTTATGTATTGTGTTGCAAGGCTTTGGCATAACGTTTGGAGGTTCGGCAGCTAAAAATCTGAGATGAAAATGCAACCTTGATTACACAAAGGCTGAAAATTAATTTAAATTTTTTCATCCGTATTGTTTTTTATAATGTTGATAATTAGGTAATTAATTAAAAAATATATCGAATTTTCTTAAATTTTTATTATATAAATAATCGGGTCGCCAAAACACGTTATAGCGCTGTTTTATAAGTCGTATTTTTATTACGTTTTGTAATTGAGATTGGTACAGTTGTAAGGTAGCCGGTTTTCCGGCTGCCTTTTTCGTTGTTAGGCTTGGTAATAAAACGATTGGCAATCGCAGGTGGCAACTTTGTTTTCGAAATTAAATAAGTGCTGCCGCGTGATAATAAATCATCGAAGCCGCCATTAAATGTTAATTTTAACAAAATTTAACATTTACACCTCGCTTTTTACTGGCAAAAAAATGTTCATCTTTTTTAAGTTTGCCATTCCAAAATAAAAATACTTCATGGAAGAAATAAAGAGTAATACAGGGCATCAGTTAGCAGATGCTGTTGCAGGTAATTCATCGTATTCTACCGATATAAGGGCCATCAATGAAATGATACAGCGCGAGAGTGCTTTTGTTGATCTTTTAAAAATGGAGATGGACAAGGTTATTGTTGGGCAGAAATATATGGTTGATCGTTTATTGATAGGTTTACTTGCCGATGGGCACATCCTATTGGAAGGGGTACCGGGATTGGCAAAAACGCTGGCAATAAATACGCTTTCAAAAGCTATCCAGGCTGATTTTAGCCGCATTCAGTTTACCCCCGATCTGTTGCCTGCCGATTTGGTGGGTACAATGATCTACAACCAAAAGAAAGAAGAATTTATTGTTAGAAAAGGCCCCGTTTTTTCGAACTTTATATTGGCCGATGAAATAAACCGTGCCCCGGCAAAGGTTCAAAGCGCATTGCTTGAGGCTATGCAGGAACGCCAGGTAACAATTGGTGATAACACTTTTCCGCTGCCAAATCCGTTTTTGGTGCTGGCAACCCAAAACCCGATTGAGCAGGAGGGAACCTATCCGCTTCCCGAAGCGCAGGTTGACCGTTTTATGCTGAAAGTGGTGATTGGCTACCCTAATAAGGAGGACGAAAAGAAAATTGTGCGTGCAAATATTGCACCGCAGGGCATGCTGAAACCAAATGCCATTATTCATCCTGATGATATTGTGCGGGCACGTAAGGTAGTAAGGGAAGTGTATATGGATGAGAAGATTGAGCAATACATCATTGATATTGTTTTCGCCACCCGTTATCCCGATCAGTACAAATTATCAAACTATAAAAATCTCATCAGTTTTGGTGCATCGCCAAGGGCAAGTATCAACCTTGCGCTGGCTTCAAAGGCTTACGCATTTATAAAACGCCGTGGTTATGTGATCCCCGAAGATGTAAGGGCTATTTGCCATGATGTTTTAAGGCACCGTATAGGCTTAACTTATGAGGCCGAAGCCGAGAACATGACTACCGAAGATATCATTACTGGAATTTTAAACGCAGTTGAAGTACCTTAATAAAAACGAAGCAAGAGTCAAGAAGCAAGAGCCAGAAAGGAAAAACGCCCCGATTTACCTTGATGCTAATATTCCGACTTATGATTCTCATTTATAACTATGGCAAAGGACACCAAAGAACTGCTAAAAAAAGTAAGAAAGATTGAGATCAAAACCCGCGGGTTGAGCAATCACCTTTTTTCGGGCGAATACCACTCAGCCTTTAAGGGGCGTGGCATGGCTTTTAGCGAGGTGCGTGAGTACCAGGTGGGTGATGAGATCAGAACGATTGACTGGAATGTTACCGCCCGCTTTAACCACCCTTATGTTAAAGTTTTTGATGAAGAACGTGAGTTAACATTAATGATTTTGATGGATGTGAGCGGATCAGAAAATTTTGGCACCATCAACCAGCAAAAACAGGATTTGGCAACGGAATTGTGCGCCGTATTGGCCTTTTCGGCCATTCAGAATAACGATAAAGTGGGGGTGATATTTTTTAGCGATAAGGTTGAGAAGTTTATTCCGCCAAAAAAGGGCCGCAGCCACATCTTAATGATTATACGGGAGCTGATTGATTTTAAGCCTCAAAATAAAGGAACTAACGTGGCCGAGGCACTTAAATATTTTACCAGCGCCATTAAGAAAAGGTGTACGGCATTTATCATCTCTGATTTTATGAGCCCGGCGTTTGAGTCCGAACTAAAGATCGCCAATAAAAAGCATGATATTATTGCCTTAAGGCTTTATGACAAACATGAGGAAGAGTTCCCGGACTTAGGGCTTATCCCGATGAAAGATGAAGAAACTGGCGTAATTCAATGGATAAATACCGGCGATAAAAAGGTGCGTGATTCTTTTAGAGTCGATGCGTTAAGACGAAATGCCGGTTTAAAAGAGACGTTCAGCAAATCAGGAGTTGATACAACAGATATTGGCACTCATGAATCGTACGTTAAACCTTTAATGACATTGTTTAAAAAACGGGAAAAAAGAAGGTGATAAAAATGAAGAAACTGTTTTTTAATTATATCCTGCTTTTACTGATGTTTTTAACCTGCTGCTTTAATGCAGGTGCGCAAAATATACGGGTAGAAGCTAAATTACATCAGTATACCATCAGGATAGGTGATCAGACCAAATTTTTCCTGAGCGTTCATCAGCCTGTTAAGGAGCGGGTGAACTTCCCAAAACTAAGTGACACTTTAATTGGGAAAGTTCAAATACTGAGTGTTAAAACCGATACCGTGCTTGATCAAAATGATCATAAGCAAGAAACGGTAACTGCAACTTATACCATTACCTGTTTTGATGAGGGTACTTACACCATACCAGCATTGTCATTTGGTACGGCAGGCGGAGTTTTAAAAAGTAATGAAGTAACGCTGCAGGTTCAAACGGTAAAGGTTGATACCACAAAGGGCATTTATGATATTAAACAGCCCATGAAAGTATCATACACATTTTTGGATTGGCTGCGCGATAACTGGCTTTGGGTTGTTATACCGTTGGTGATTATTTTGCTGGCGATAGGTGTTTTTATCTATCTAAAAAAACGCCCTAAAAAGAAAGTAGTTATACAGATTGCCAAACCAATAATCCCTGCTCATGTAATCGCCTTAAACAAGCTAAAAGCATTAAAGGAAGAAAAATTATGGCAGCAGGAACAAACAAAGCAATATTACATTGAATTGAGTGATGTGCTGCGCGAGTACCTCGAAAACAGGTATGCTATAAAGACCCACGAGAAAACAACCGACGAGATTTTTGCAGGCCTGAGACATATCAGCATCACAGATGAATACAGAAATATGCTGCGCCAAATATTGGTGCTGGCCGATTTGGCGAAATTTGCTAAAGAGAAACCACTGCCTGCCGAAAATGAGCAAAGCATGGAAAATGCAACGTTTTTTGTATTGAAAACGCAGCAGACTACGTCAACGGTAAATACCGAAGGAGGTAGCGCTGATGTTTAAAGGAATAGAATTTGCACATCCCGGCTTTTTCTGGCTGTTGTTATTTGTTCCTGTCACAGTAGCCTGGTACATCTGGCGTGAGCAGCAATTGCAGGGTAGTTTGAGTGTATCGGCAATTAAAGGGTTTACGTCGCCTCAAAAGGGTATTATCCCGCGTTTGCGGCATTTGGGTATTACATTACGATCATTGGCCCTGATAGCGCTAATAACTGCTTTGGCCCGCCCGCAATCATCACTAAGCTGGCAAAATTCAACTACAGAGGGGATTGATATTATAATTGCTTCGGATATTTCGGGAAGTATGCTTGCCGAGGATTTTCAGCCTAACCGTTTGGAAGCTGGAAAAAATATTGCGATAGATTTTATCAAGAATCGCCCCGACGACCGTATCGGGCTGGTAATATTTAGCGGCGAAAGTTTTACCCAATGCCCGTTAACCATTGATCATGATGTATTGATTAACCTGTTTAAAGACGTTAAATACGGAATGATTGATGATGGCACCGCTATAGGCATGGGTCTTGCCACAGCTGTAAACAGGTTAAAAGATAGCGAGGCAAAAAGCAAAGTTGTTATATTACTTACCGATGGCTCAAATAATATGGGTTCAATTCCGCCAGTTACCGCTGCAGAGATTGCCAAACAATTTAATGTAAGGGTTTACACGGTGGGTATTGGTACACACGGTTTTGCGCCATACCCGGTGCAAACTCAGTTTGGTATTCAGTATCAGCGCATGCCGGTTGATGTTGACGAAGGTACGCTCACTAAAATAGCCAATATAACAGGCGGAAAGTACTTTAGGGCAACCGATAATCAAACCCTGAAAAATATTTACGAACAGATAGACAAGCTCGAAAAGGCTAAGATTGATGTTACTCAATATCATAAAAAAACAGAGCTGTTTTTGCCTTTTGCACTTATCGCGCTGCTGTTTTTATCATTAGAGTTTATTTTTAAAAATACCTTGCTAAAAGGAGCTTTAACTTAACAGGATGCTACGTTTTGCACATATAGAATTTTTGTGGGGATTAATAATCATCCCGGTATTCATCCTGCTTTTTATTATAGTAAGCAGGTGGAAAAAGAAGGCCATTGCCGGACTCGGTGATAAAAGTGTGGTTTCTATGATGATGCCGCAGGTGTCATTTTCGAGGCCCTGGCTTAAATTTATTTTGTTTGTAGTTGCCTATGGGTTTTTGATAATTGGCGCTGCAGATCCGCAGATAGGATCAAAAATGGAAGAAGAAAAGCGTAAAGGTGCCGATTTGATGATATTGCTTGATGTTTCAAACAGCATGCTGTCGCCGGACATAGCACCAAACCGTTTGGAGAATGCCAAGCGTGCCATAGCGCAGCTGATTGATAATTTGCATAATGACAGGATTGGCATTGTTGTGTTCGCCGGCGAAGCTTACGTACAATTACCAGTAACAACCGACTACTCGGCAGCAAAGCTGTTTTTAAGTACCATTAACACCAATATGGTGCCCACACAGGGAACGGCTATCGGTTCGGCAATTGATTTGGGTATGAAATCTTTTGATTTTAAGGATGGTACCGGCAAATCAATGATCATTATAACCGATGGTGAAAACCACGAGGACGATGCTGTTACGGCCGCAAAAAATGCGATAGATAAGGATGTTATGGTAAATGTTATTGGCATAGGATCTGAAAACGGATCGCCGATACCTATATATGAAAACGGCAAGCAAGTTGGCTTCCACACGGATAGCGCCGGTAAAACGGTGATAAGCAAGCTGGACGAAAATATGTGTAAAGAGATTGCAGCTGCCGGGGAAGGTACCTACGTAAGGGCTACCAATGCAAACAGCGGTTTAAACATTGTGATGGATCAGATAAACAAAGTACAAAGGAAAACTTATGATAGTAAAACCTTTAAGGATTTTGAGGATCGGTTTCAGTTTTTCATGGCTTTTGCCTTTTTGTTATTAATTGTTGAATTCTTTATTTCAAACCGTAAAAGTTTAAGGTTAAGCGGTTTGAAACTATTTGAGGTAAAAAAATGATGAAGCAGTTACTGATTATATTGCTGTTTTTAATGCAAACTTCGCTGCTTTTGGCGCAGCAGGAGAAAAGCTATGTAAAAAAGGGTAACGACCTGTATCAGCAGCAAAAATATAAGGACGCAGAAGAAGACTATCGTAAATCTGTTGAGAAAAAGAATCAGAATTTAGAGGGTAATTTTAACCTGGGCGATGCGCTGTATAAACAAAAGAAATTTGCAGATGCGGGCGAGCAGTTCAATAAATTAGCCGGTACTGCAAATAAAAATAAGATGGTTACTGCGCAGGCATATCATAACCTGGGCAACTCATTATTGCAAAATAAAAAACTGGAAGAAAGTGTAGAAGCCTATAAAAAAGCGCTGATCAATAATCCTAATGATGACGAAACCCGGTATAATCTTGCTTATGCACAGCAAAAGTTGAAACAACAACAAAAACAGCAGCAGCAAAACAAGGATAATAAAAATCAGAACAATAAAGATCAGGATAAGAAAAATCAGGACAACAAGGGTCAGAATAACAAGAATAAAGACGACAAAAGTCAAGACAAAAAAGATCAGCAGAATCAGGATAAAAAGGACGGTCAGCAGCCTCAGCCTAATCAAATCTCAAAAGATGATGCCGAGCGAATGCTGGATGCGTTGAACAATAACGAAAAAGCAACCCAGGATAAGTTGAAGGATAAAAAGTTAAAAGGAACTAAGCTGCATATAGAAAAGGATTGGTAGTAAGAGTTTAGTGAGCAGTTGATTAAGTGAGTGGTTGATTAGGTTTTGAATATGGGATTACCTGGACGTTTAAACTCAATCAACTAAATTCAACCTAATCTAACTCAATCAACCATAAAATAAATGAAGATAAAGTATTACATATTAACGCTTTTGCTGCTCAGCGCAAATCTGCTATTTGCCCAGAATGTAAAATTTACTGTATCGGCAAGTAAAAATGAGGTAGGCACTGGCGAACAATTCCAGGTGGATTTTTCGATAAACGGGAATGGGGAAGGCTTTACGCCGCCTAATTTCAGCGGCTTCGAAGTGCTTTCAGGTCCCAATGTGTCAGAAAGTATGACATCAGTTAATGGGAGTACTACCATGAGCAATGCGTTCAGCTATATTTTAATGGCTGCCAAAGAAGGCGAGTTTACCATTGGCCCTGCTACCATAATGGTTAACGGGCGTCGTTTAAGTACAAATGCGATAAAAATAAAAGTGGTAAAAGGGAGGCCGGTGCAGCAAAATAGCAGTGCACAAAATGCGCCCGACAATAGTATTAACGAAGTAAAATCAAGTGATCTTTCAAAATCAATATTTATTAGGGCTATAGTTGATAAAACCAATGTGTACGATGGTCAGCAAATAACATTAACATATCGTTTATACACCCGGATTGGCATTGATGACAGTCAGCAAGATAAAATACCTGATTTAAATGGTTTTTGGAGCGAGGATGTGAAAAAGCCCGGACAACAGCAACGGGCCCAATGGCGGGTAGATACCTATAAAGGTGAAAAATACAACGTGGCTGATCTTAAACAAAGTATTTTATTCCCCGAGCGCGATGGGAATTTAACTATTGATCCGTTCGGAATGACTTTTATAGTAAGGCAGCCGGTTGCTTCGCGTGATATCATGGATCAGTTTTTTGGCGGGTCTTTTAAGCAGGTGAAAATTGAGGTGAAAAGCGAACCGGTGGTTATCCACGTTAAACCGCTCCCTGAGGCAGGTAAGCCGGCAGGTTTTACGGGTGCGGTTGGTAATTTTAACATGGATGCAGTAATTGATAAAACCGAAGTTAAAGCCAATGACGCGCTGAACTATAAAGTTAAAATCACTGGGACTGGAAATATTAAACTCTTTAAACCATTAGCTGTAGATTTCCCCGCCGATTTTGAAAAATACGACCCGAAGATAACTGATACCATAACAGACGATGTAAACGGTGTGTCGGGCAGCCGCATATACAACTACCTGCTGATTCCAAGGCATCAGGGCGATTATATGGTTGATCCTTTAAAGTTTTCCTATTTTAATCCGGCTACCGGCAGGTATGTTACCTTGTCGTCAAAGCCATTTCATTTAAAAGTGGCTAAAGGTGCAAACGAAAGTAATGTAACCGCTTTTTCAACCGCCGATAAGCAGGATGTTAAAATGCTGAGTAAGGATATCAGGTATATCAAAACAACTGATGGTGGACTGAGTGGTGCTGGTGATCGGTTTTTTGGGTCGGCAGGGTATCGCTTGTTGATTTTGCTTGGTCCGGCATTATGTTTGGGAGCTTTTACTTACCGCGATCAGCTGCGTAAAAACAATGCAGATGTGGTTAATGTAAAAAGCCGTAAGGCAGGTAAAATAGCCGCTAAACACCTCGCTAATGCACAAAAGCAATTACTGGCCAATAATTCAAAAGCATTTTACGAGGATGTATTTAAAGGATTATATGGCTATTTAAGCGATAAGTTAAATATTAGTTATGCTAATTTAGACAGGGAAACCATTGCATCGGCCTTAAAAACCCGAATGTTGGATGGTCAGGTGATCGGACAATTGCTGGAAACGCTCGATTTATGCGAAATGGCGCGTTATGCACCGGTAAATCACATCTCGCAACAAGAAGTATTTGCTAAGGCAAAAGGTATTATAAACGATATTGAAAATAAAATTTAGCATGTTAAAACGCAGCGTATATCTTTTTATCTGGCTTGTTTTACCATTACTATCATTCGGTAACAGCCAGGCTCATGATCTTTTTGAAAAGGCAAATGCATATTATGCAAAAGCGCAATACAAAGAAGCATTAGCCGCCTACCAGCAAATAATAAATGGCGGCGATCAATCAGCGGCGATTTATTTTAATATGGGTAATGCCTGTTATAAATTGGACAGCATCCCCGCGGCCCTGCTTTATTTTGAGAAAGCGCATAAACTGGCTCCAGGCGATGATGATATTAACTTTAATATCCAATATACCAACCTTAAAACCACCGATAAAATTGAGGAGGTCCCCGAATTCTTTTTGGCCAGATGGTTGCGGGCATTTGTAATGGAGCTTTCGGTTAATGTATTGTCTATTTGGAGTGTCGTGCTGTTTTTGTCGGGATCTGCATTGTTGATATTGTATTTTTTTGCTACCGCGATTGTGGTGAAGAAATCCTCTTTTTATGCAGGGATAACATTATTCTTTCTAGGTATTTTAACCATTTTTATAGCCAACAGGCAGGTTAGTTATTTTGACGATCATCGGCAAGCTATCATTTTCAGTAGCTCTGTTACCGTAAAAAGCGGACCGGTGGAGCGGGCGGGGACTCTTTTTGTAATTCACGATGGTACAAAGGTGAATATTGTGGGGGATAGCAATGGATGGATACGTATCAGGCTTGCCAATGGCAATGAGGGTTGGGTTAAGGCGTCGGATGTGAAAGAAATATAGCATCGTATTCCATTTAATGGTTTATCTTTAGTTGCTAAATCTTGCTAACTATAATAAGCTAAAAATAAAATGGACGGCCTTAATTTTATAAACCAATCAAACGACAAAAATAATTCGAGTATCGTAATTTTTGAATCTAACGCGGGCGTTAATAATAAGCTGGCTGCGGCCTGGCATATTGTTACTTTGCCTCCCGGTGCTAAGGCTAATGTTGCCGCAAAAGCCGATACCGTATATCATGCAGCAGTTATTAATCCCGAAATTTCGGTTAACGGAGGATTGATGACCATAAAAGAAGTTACAAGCCCGGCTGTTACCATAAAAGCAGGCCAAACAGCCGCTATAACAGGTGATGCAACTTCGGGATATGTGATTGCTATTAAAGGCTAAGGTTTTTTCAACTCGCCTGTAGCCATCAAATTACCCGGGGTCTTATTCATCAGTCCATCATTAAATTTAACAAGCAGGTTAAACAAATTACTGTAAACTGTTAGCGGTAAGGTTGCGCTAATGTCGTAGATGTCATGATAAGCCTTAATGCCGCCAAGTGTATACAAGTAAAAAGCAGGCACGCCTTTTTCCGAAAAGAAATAATGATCGCTGTTGGCTGCTTTACCGCGTGAATTTACTTTTACCAGGTACTTATTGTCGGCATTAACCTGCTTCAGCATGGTAAATTCATTTGGGTAAATAGTTGCGTTAACCACCGTAATGCCATCAATTCCAGTACCTTCCAGATCAAGGTTAACCAGGAAACGGATATTTTTTAGCGGGATCAACGGGTTCTCGGTGAAGTAGTGCGAACCCAACAAACCTGCTTCTTCCCCGGCAAATAAAATAAAGGCCATTGAATAAGGCTGCGGATGGGCGGCATAATACTTTGCCAGCGTGAGTACCTGCAACACGCCGCTGGCATTATCATTAGCGCCGGGGAAATAAACATCACTGCCCATGCCGCCCAAATGATCGTAATGCGCCGTATAAACAATTACCGAATCGGGTTTTGTCGTGCCCTTTACAATGCCGCAGATATTACCGGTTTTAAAATGGTTGATGAACTTACTTTCAATATTTGCCTTAACAGTTAGCGGCTTGTCTTTCACCGATTTCTTATCCATCTGGATTACGGTAAAATCCACAGCCTTTTGCTCAGCAGACCAGGTGAGTTTGTTTTCAAGCGTTAGTATTATCCTGTCGGACATATCCACAAAAGTAACACTGTCTCTTTGCGTTAATTTCCCTTCGCCTTTAACGCCTCGGCTATCAGGCCGCACAATAAAATCTTTTCCGGGCACTAACTGTATGCCGTTTATACTTACATCCATTTTGCCTGGATAGGTATTAACGGAATAACTGAACGGCTGCATCAGATCTTTACCATCTACCGGACTAATACTATAGCTTTTAAATTGTGCACATAAAAAATCGGCAGCCTTTGCCATGCCATTATTGGTATAACCACGTCCCCAAAAATAGCGTGAGGTTAGGGTGTCAATCATTTTACGGGCAAAAACGGTGTCCTGAGCAAAAGTTAGGTGGGCACTAAATAAGAGCAACAGGATGAGTTTAATCTTCATCAGATTAGGGGGTTTAAAGTACTAACATACTAAAGATTATGTGAATTAAAATTTTTTTGAGTTGAATTTATCGGGCAAACGGATTAAAATAAATTCTGTTAACAAAGGCTTCAAGGCAATGTGCAAACAGGAGGCTCCTAACGGAGCCTGGTACTAATTGTGCTTTTCTATAAACAGGTAGCTCCTCCGGAGCCTGATTATCAATTTCGTTAACCAATTTTTTATTCCGTTAGGAATATCCTGTTTATAGAATAATCACATTAAAGTATTGGCTCCATAGGTGTCTACTTTATACAACGCGTAATTTTAAGTTATTTTAATGCGTTTGCCCTGCTTGAATTTATCGGAAGGCTAACATGTAATCAAAAAGTAATTAATTGCGCCAACGATAAAAAAGGTTTTGTAATTAAGACCGATCGGTTTATATTTGTACTCATAATGACAAAGGCAGAAAGAACACGGCAGTTTATTATTGAAAAGGCAGCACCTATTTTCAATAAAAAAGGTATGGCCGGTACTGCTATTAGCGACATTATGGAAGCAACCAAGCTGGCTAAAGGTGGTGTGTACGGTAATTTTGAAAGTAAGGACGAAATATGCCTTGAAGCATTTAATTATCTTACAAAATCACTCAGTGCAGCTATTGAGCAAAGTATAGCAGATAAAACATCAGCAAAGGATAAACTTTTTGCCTTGCTTGATTTTTATGCAGATAGGTTGCCCGCGAGTGACAGGGGCGGCTGCCCCATATTAAATTTTGGCACCGAAGCCGATGATACTAATCCGGTAATTAAACAACGGGTTAAGGAAGCCATTAGCTACTCACAAAACCGTATTGTTCGTTTAGTACGCCAGGGGATTGAAAGTGGGGAGTTTAAAGAAACATTTGATGCTGGTAACTTCGCCTTAAAAACTTTTACCATGGTTGAAGGTGCTATATTGATTAGTCGTATCCAAAACAGCAATGCCCATATCAAGCTTATCACCGATATGATAAAGGCCGAAATTGAATTGAATATTAAAAACTAATTTTTTTTTGACTATTAAAGGACCGATCGGTCTTTTTTATAAATATACAAATGAGCCCTCTAAAAAGACAATTACTAATCATCACAGTTCTGCTTGCGGCAGTGATGGAACTGATAGATACAACCATTGTAAATGTTGCGCTATCGCATATAAGCGGGAATCTTGGGGCTACGCTTGAGGATACCACCTGGGTAATTACGGCTTATGCCATTGCCAATGTGATCATTATCCCCCTAACCAGTTTTTTAACCATTAAGCTTGGGCGAAGGAACTATTACATAGGCTCCATTATATTGTTTGTGGTGTGTTCGTTTATGTGTGGTAGTGCGACAGATATATGGACACTGGTATTTTTCAGGTTTTTGCAGGGGCTGGGCGGCGGTGCGCTGCTATCAGTTTCGCAGGCGGTAATATTTGAACTTTTCCCGAAAGAAAAGCAGGGCGTTGCAAGTGCAATATTCGGGATAGGTGTATTTATTGGTCCAACTATAGGCCCCACAATGGGTGGTATAATTACCGAAAATTATTCGTGGCCGCTTATCTTTTATATCAATATCCCGATAGGTATTTTAGCTGCAACCTCATGCTACTTTCTGCTTACCGAGCCGCTCATTAGATCAAAAGTCCACAAGGTTGACTGGACGGGTATCGCATTGTTAGCTATAGGTATTGGCGCATTGCAAACTGTATTGGAACGCGGGCAAACAGAAGATTGGTTTGCTACGGGTTATATTACTGCACTCACCATCACATCTGTAATATCATTAACCGCATTTATTTTGTGGGAATTGCATGTTGAGCACCCGGTAGTGAATCTGCGCGTCTTTAAAAGCAAAACGTTAACCGTGGCCGCTATATTAACTTTTATTACCGGCATTGGTATGTTCACCTCCATTTTTTTAACTCCTGTAATTGCCCAGCGTTTGCTTGGTTTTACGCCCACACAAACAGGCTTGTTACTTTTGCCAGGCGCTATTATAGCCATATTAGGATTAATGGTATCAGGTAAGCTTTTACAATATGGGGTGTCGCCTTTAATAATTATCACCGTTGGTTTTATGTGCTTTATCTATTTTAACTGGAGTATGTTTGGTATGAGCCTGGATACTTCGGCAAATACAATTACTACCAAGCTTATTTTTAGGGCGCTGGGAATGGCCTTTTTAACGGTGCCTTTAACTATGCTTGCGGTATCAACGCTGATGCCCAAAGATATTCCACAGGGTGCAGCGTTAAACAATATGATGCGTCAATTGGGTGGCTCTTTTGGTATCTCTATTGTAAATACTTATTCGGCCCGCAGAATTGCTGCGCACCGGAATGATTTGATCAGTCATATTACTAATTCCAATCCTTTATCGGTTGATCGCATAAACTCCTATACCGCTTACTTTCAGCATAAAGGGAGCAATTTGATCGATTCAAAGCAAAAAGCAATGGGGCTTATTGAATTGACGGTGGTTAAGCAATCAACCTTACTAAGTTATACAGATGCTTTTTTTATGATCGGGCTGTTGTTTGCCATAACGCTTCCCTTATTACTTTTTGTAGTGGGTGGTCCTAAAAGTATCGCTCCCAAAATGGTATTATCAGATCACTAATTAAATAACAATCAGCATAAAAAATAAATTAAAAACCATGAATATAATAAACAAAACAATACTGATAACCGGCGGAGGATCAGGTATTGGCTTCGAGATAGCAAAATTATTAAGCCAAAAGGGTAACAAAGTAATTATCACAGGCAGGAGCGAAGAAAGGCTAAAAAAGGCAGCAGCACAGTTAAGCAATGTGAGTTTTATTGCAACAGATGTTAACAGCGAGGCTGATGTAAACAGCCTTGTTGCCAAAATAAATAATGAATATGGTACGTTGGATATCCTGATCAATAATGCCGGGCAGGCTTATGTTTATCGTTTGGATGAAGCAGCTAATGCTTATGATAAAGCAGCGGAAGAAATGCAAACCAATTATCTTTCGATAATAAGACTTACAGAAAAATTGTTGCCTGTATTAAAAAGTTCAAAAGAAGCGGCTATTGTAAATGTATCTTCAATAGTGGCTTTTGCGCCGGGTATTAACCTGCCAACCTATGCAGCCAGCAAAGCGGCCCTGCACTCATATACACAGGCGCTGAGGTATACACTTGCAAAAACAACCGGTATTAAAGTTTTTGAATTGATGCCACCCTTGGTAAATACAGAGCTTTCGGCAGAAATTGGCGGCGAAAACGGTATCCCGCCACTGGAAGTAGCTGAAGGACTAATAAAAGGGCTTGAAACTGATGAGTATGAATTGCACATCGGTTTCACAGCCGATTTTTATAAAATGTTTCTGTCATCGCCACAGGAAGCTTTAAATGCGTTGAACCAGGGCAGGGAATAAGCCGGTTATCTTAAAAATATATTTGCAAAACGGGTCTTGTTTTAACGAGGCCCGTTTTGTTTTACCGGTCTTCCAATAATCTTTTTCGTAAACTGTAAAATTTGTATATTTTTAGAGCAGTTATGGAAGAAAAAAATAATAAAAAAACGATCTGGGCCTGGTGCATGTTTGATTGGGCCAATCAGTCATATAATATGGTGATTACTTCAACCATATTTCCGGCGTATTATGTGTTTTACACAACTTATCACAATCCACACAATGATATTGTTACCTTTTTTGGGCATCCGTTTGTAAACACTGTGTTGCTTACCTACGCGTTGGGTACATCATACATGCTTATTGTTTTGCTTTTACCGATACTTACCTCTATTGCAGATTATCGGGGAAATAAAAAGGCATACCTGCAATTTTTTACCTGGCTGGGCGCACTATCATGTGCCGGATTGTTTTGGTTTAAACCAGTAGCGCATGGTACCCCCGCATTGGAGCTTCCTTTAATATTTTATGGCCTGGCCTGTATAGGTTATTGCGGCGGATTTGTTTTTTATAACTCCTACCTGCCACAGATAGCCACCGATGATCAAATGGACAACGTTAGCGCAAAAGGTTTTATGTACGGTTATGCCGGCAGTTTAATTATGCAGCTTTTGTGTTTGGTGGTTATACAGCAACCCGGCTGGTTTGGCCTAAAGGAAGATGTATTACAGGCATTGCCCGAGCGTATGTCATTCCTGCTGATCTTCTTTTGGTGGATGGGTTTTTCTATTATTCCATTCAGGCTTTTACCAAAAGGCGAACCCAGTGTAAAAAAACAGAATTACAATGTATTAACCGGTGGTTTTAAAGAGCTGGCGCGGGTTTTTAATAAAGTGAAGAGTATGCCGTTGCTGAAACGCTTTCTTTCTTCTTTCTTTTTCTACTCGGTTGGTGTGCAAACTATTATGCTGGTTGCAGCTAACTTTGCTTCTAAAGAACTTCACATGTCTGATGATGTATTGATCGAGATCATCCTTTCCATTCAGGTTGTAGGTGTTATAGGTGCATGGTTAACCTCAAAGGTTTCCGGGAAAATCGGAAACGTAAAAACGCTTGTTGGCCTGGTTTCTATTTGGACGGTGCTTTGTCTTCTGGTTTATTTTATTGCCACTACTTTGCAGTTTTTTGCCGCGGCAATTGTGGTTGGTGCGGTAATGGGGGGAGTTCAATCCATCTCCCGTTCAACCTATTCAAAATACCTGCCGCCAAACATACCTGATACGGCTTCATTTTTTAGTTTTTACGATGTGACCGAAAAGTTTGCTATTGTAGTGGGTTTATTTACGTTCGGCTTGGTTGAGGAATTAACAGGTAAAATGCGCGATTCTGCTTTAGCACTCGATTGTTTTTTTGCTATTGGTTTAATACTTATGGTGGTATTGTTATTTGCTGAAAAGAAAACGTTAAAAGTTAATGCAGAAGCTGTGGTAGCTTAAGTGTTAAAAAAGAATTTAACCAATATATTAACCAAAATAAATCATGAAAAAATTAACAATTCTGTTTAGCCTGCTGGCATTGGTTTTTATCAGCAGTTCGGCGATGGCGCAATTTACACAATCGCAAATGGTAACAGAGTGGCAGCGTGCAAAGGCTTACACCAAAGCCTATTTGGATGCTATGCCCGAAGATGGTTACAGTTTCAAACCAACGCCCGAAATTCGTTCATTTGCACAGCAAATGCTGCATTTAGCAGATGCCAATTTCTTCTTTACTTCAACAGCCAGCGGTAAACCAAGTCCGGCCGGGAAAGTATATGTAGAGAAAACAGTTCCGCAAACCAAGGAGGCGGTTACCAAAACGGTAATGGATAGCTATGATTTTGTAATCAGTTCGCTACAAGCCATGACGCCGGCACAAATGGATGAAATGGCCACCGTAGAGGGCAAAACATTATCAAAATCAAATATTTTTGGTAAAGCCTTTGAGCATCAAACCCATCATCGCGGGCAAACCACCGTTTATCTGCGTTTAAAAGGTGTAACGCCTCCGGGCGAAATGCTGTTTTAAGCAGCAAAATATAATATTATAGCGATGGGGCTCAAACCTTGAGTGTTCGAAACAGCCAAAGAGTACCTTTTTGTCATTCTGAACGTAGTGAAGAATCTTCTCCAACACGCATAAACGCGTGCTTTTCTGCAGTAGAAGCTCCTTCGCTATCGCTCAGGATGACAATCTTGTTATTTATTTTCAAGGTTTCGAACACTCAAGGTCTCAAACCCATCGCTAATTTAAAGCAATAGTATAATTATCAAAATGGATATCGCCAACGCCGCTTTCTGGATCGAATATCTAAAACTACAGCCACATCCCGAAGGTGGTTATTATAAAGAGGTTTACCGCTCGGAACAACAGGTTACACGGCTGTCTTCACCCGTAGCAAAACAAGCCTGCACTTCTATTTATTATTTATTGGAGGGTGCCGATTTCTCGGGTTTTCATCGCCTGGCGTCTGATGAGATCTGGTATTTTCATAAAGGCGTGCCATTGCATGTACATACTATTGATGAACAAGGCGTACATCAGGTGTTCGAAGTTTCGGATACGTGGTCAGGTACTTTATCGGTAGTTATAAGAGCTGGGTTATGGTTTGCTGCCGAAATACCATCGGGAAGCGGGTTTACCCTGGTGAGTTGTGCCGTGGCGCCTGGTTTTGATTTTGATGAATTTGAAATGGCTAAAAAGAATGAATTGACTGCGCTGTATCCGCAGCATGAACAGTTGCTTAATAAACTTTGCAGAGCTTAATTTTTGTTAATTTCTAACACAAATTGTTCATCTTTTTATAGTTCTGCCTATTTTTCTGAACAAAAACATAGAGGTCAGTATACAACTTGATAGTTGATTAAGTTCGTTTTTATCATAAGAGCAAGGTTTGTCAGTTTTATCTCATTTATGGCACAGTGTTGGCATAAGGACAAATAACTAAAACATTAAACTTATGAAAAATTCAAATAGCACAACAGTAATATTAAAAGCCATAGATATGGAGTTAAAGACGTTATTGAAGAAAGACCTCAAGCACTTTAAAACCATAATTGAAAATAATCAGGGCCAAATGAAAAAGGCGGCCTGACCATCATATATAATCTACACATCACCTATGAAAAGAGTTCCGGACAGAGCTCTTTTTTTGTTTTAGGCGGAATGTGAGAATACTATACGCGCTAAATATCTTATTGCCCTATAAAACCACCAGGGCGAAGGCGTTACAATAAATTCTGTTTACAAAGACGTCAAAGCAATGTGCAAATAGGAGACTCCTAACGGAGTCTGGCATTAATTGTGCTTTTTTCTATAAACAGGCAACTCCTCCGGAGCCTGGTCACCAGTTTTGTTAACTAATTTCTCATTCCGTTAGGAATATCCTGTTTATAGAATAATCACGTCAAAGTATTGGGCTCCATAGGAGCCTCCTTTATACAACTCGCAATTTTATTTAATGCGTTTGCCTTTATAAAACGAGTTACCTTATTTTATTACTGAAGAGGGATGGTTATATTAGTGGCATTACACTTATAAACTTATCCTGATGTTCAAAAAAGCCTTTATTGCTTTAAGCCTTGTGTTAATTTTTTTTAGTGCTGGCGCGCAAAGCCAAACTAAAGCACAAGAGCCATTTATTGTAAAAGGATTTCACCTCGACCTACGCATCCAGGTAATGACAATGGATGCTTTGCGGGCCTTTGCATTGCAGTTAAGTAAGGATGGCATCAACACACTGATAATGGAGTGGGAGGGGACTTACCCTTTTGAAAAACATCCGCTGATACCTAACCGGTATGCATACAGCAAAACGGAAATAATATCTTTTATTAAGTATTGCGGTAGTTTGGGGATTGATGTGATTCCGCTGCAGCAAAGTTTTGGGCATGTGGAGTATATTTTAAGAAATGACCGCTATAAAGACCTGCGAGAGGATCAAAAGGATTTTTCGCAGGTTTGCCCGCTTCAGGCTAAACAGGATAGTGCATTGTTTACTGATTTGTATACCGAACTGGCCGCCACACATACTTCTAAATATATTCACATAGGCGGGGATGAAACTTATTTGCTTGGCCACGATGAAAGGTGCAAACAGATGGCAGCCAAAGAAGGCAAATCAAAACTATATACCGATTACATTAAGATGCTGTGCAATATTGTGATTAAGCTGGGCAAAACGCCTGTACTTTGGGCTGATATTGCATTAAAATACCCCGACGCCATAAAGGAATTGCCAAAAAGTACTGTATTTATTGATTGGAACTATGGCTGGGATATGAACAGGTTTGGCGATCATCAGAAATTACTGCAAAGCGGTTTTGAAATATGGGGAGCGCCGGCATTGCGTTCGTCGCCCGATAATTATTTTTTAACGCAATGGGAAAAGCATTTTAAAAATATCCGTGATTTTGTTCCCGCTGCGGCAAAGCTTGGTTATAAAGGTATTGTGATGACATCATGGTCCACATCAGGTGTATATTCTCCCGTGTTTGAATCGGAAAACGAAATGGCAGAAGAATATGCGATAAGGCATGTATACCCGTTAAGTGGCTTTAATATGCTTATTGCAGCTTATGCTCAAAGTATAAGATCGGCAACGCCATTTAATATTGATGATTTTATTGATGCTTACTGCAAAACGCAATATGGTTTTACAGCGGAGCAATCGGCAAGATTTTGGAAAGCTTTAAAAACAACGCCGTATGAGATCATACATGACGAGGTGCAATCACAGGAACATATCTCGGTAAAGCAATTGCTGGATAGCACTATAGCCGCCGCCAGCATCTTAAATGCCTTAAATCCCACAAAAAACCAGGAAGAATTTGAACATTACCGGTTGATGGAGGACATCAGGGTGCATTACCTTCAATTTCATGAAATACTGCATCGATTAAACTCGCCGGAGTTCAATAGCCAACAACTTACAGGAATACTGGATGAACTAAAAAAACTGATCGTAACAGAAAAGATACTTAACGGGCGTTTTATCGAACTAAATATAAATTATCTTGATCCGGCAGAATTGAGTGAAGAAAATGATTTAAGAAACATTCGCGTACAGTTACTTTATGATCGGTTATCAAGAAATAAATAGGATAGAAATAAATATATGCCGTTGCATCAGCATCAGTTAAAAATAGTTAACGGCCAGGTAATTACACCTTCGGGGATTATAAACGGGGGTACTGTTTTAATAAACGATGGCCGCATTGCTGCAATCAGCGATGGCTATATTGATGCGCCAAATGCAATTGAAATTAATGCCGACGGTAAATATGTTTCGCCGGGTTTTATTGATATTCACGTGCATGGTGGTGGCGGTCATGATTTTATGGACAACACCACCGAAGCATTTTTAGCTATCGCCGCTATGCATGCCCGGTATGGTACCACTGCCATGCTGCCCACCACTTTAACAAGCAGTAAAGAAGATTTGCTTGAAACGCTGCGCGTATACGAAACAGCCGATAAAATCAATATTAAAGGGTCGCAATTTTTAGGCATGCACCTGGAAGGTCCATATTTTGCGCCTGCGCAATGTGGCGCACAGGATCCACGCTATATCCGCAATCCCGATCCGGAAGAATACCGGGAAATACTATCGGGCACGTCAATAATTAAACGCTGGAGCGCGGCCCCTGAACTTAAGGGTGCAATTGAATTTGGAAAGTACATAACCTCAAAAGGGGTATTGGCAGCAATTGCGCATACCGATGCTATCTACGAAGAGGTTGTTCCGGCTTTTGAGAGCGGATATACTTTGGCAACGCATTTATATTCGGGCATGTCGGGAGTTACAAGACGCAATGCTTTCAGGTACGCGGGTGTAATAGAAAGTGCTTTTTTGATTGATGATATGGATGTGGAGATCATTGCCGACGGTGTGCATTTACCCGCGCCTTTATTAAAATTGGTTTACAAAATAAAAGGTACAGATAAAATTGCGCTGATAACAGATGCTATGCGTGGCGCCGGCATGCCACCCGGTGACAGTATTTTGGGCAGCCTCAAAAATGGTTTAAAAGTAATTATTGAAGATGATGTTGCTAAGTTGCCCGACAAGAGCTGTTTTGCGGGGAGTGTTGCTACGACTAATCGTTTGGTACTCAATATGATTACAATGGGCGGTATTTCGCTTACCGACGCAGTACAGATGGCAACTGCCACACCGGCCCGTATTATGAAGATTGTGGATAAAAAAGGTTCGATTGTTATTGGTAAAGACGCCGATATTGTGATATTTGATTCGAAAATAAATGTCAAAATGACTATTATTAACGGAAGAATAATGTTTGATAACGCCCTTGATAGTGATGAAGCAGCAGATTTTTAATTATTTGGCTATTGAGGTTTATGAAAACCGGGAATTGATGGGTGCAAAAGCCGCACTTGCTGTAAGTGAGAAAATAAACAGCCTGCTTCAACAACAGGATCATGTAAATATAATCTTTGCTTCGGCGCCATCACAAAATGAATTTTTAGATGCTTTAAGTTTGGATAAAACGGTTGATTGGACACGCGTAAATGCTTTTCACATGGATGAATACATTGAGCTGCCCGAAAACGATCCCCGTACTTTTGCATCATTTCTGCAAAAAAAAATATTTGGACGTGTACCACTTAACTCGATAAACTATATTAACGGCAATGCTCCCAACATAGGAGCAGAATGCAGGCGCTATGCGAAGTTAATAACACAATATCCTCCTGATATTATATGTATGGGTATTGGCGAAAACGGTCACCTGGCCTTTAATGACCCGCATGTTGCCGATTTTAACGATCCTTACCTGGTAAAAATGGTAAAACTTGATGCTGCCTGCAGGCAACAGCAGATAAATGATGCTTGTTTTAATGCGTTAGCCGACGTGCCTGCTTATGCAATTACGCTAACGCTTCCGGCGCTTATGAAAGGTAAATTTATTTATGGAGTTATCCCAACCGAAAAGAAGGCAGAAGCTGTTTATAACACACTTTATGGCGAAATTGAGGAAAAACATCCTTCGTCTATTTTACGCAAGCATGTGAATGCTACCTTGTTTCTTGATAAAAAGAGCAGCTCACTTTTGTAATTATTCTTCAATAACAATTTGTTCTTTGCTAATGCCCAGTTCAAGCAAGTAGTTTTGTATTGAGCTAACAAATTTATCGGGCCCGCAGATATAATAGTAACTGCCTGCAGCGCCAATGTGTTTTTTGAGCAGATGTTTATCAATATGCTTTCCATGCTGGCCGGGCTCTGTTGGGTTTGATATAATGTCGATATGATTTTCGCCCAGCATTTGGTCCAGTTCGTCTTTTATAATAATATCGTTGGTGGTGCGGTTGGCAAATAATAGAACATTACCTTCCAGTTTATTGTCATGCTTAAGCTGGCGCAAAATAGATATAAACGGCGTTAAGCCAGCGCCGCCCGCTATAAACAAGCCGGGCCCCTTGTAAGTTATCGCCCCAAAAACTTCGTGTAATATCAACTCGTCGCCTACATTTATGTTAAGCAGTTTTTCGGTCATGCCGTTGTTGCCGGTATAAATCTTTATAGTAAATTCCAGGTGATTATCGCTGTTGAGGCATGTAAATGTAAAGGGATGCAGATCATCCTCTAACCCTGGTTTGTTAATGGATACATCCGTAGCCTGTCCTGATGCAAAATGATAGCCGTCAGGTTTTTCCAGTATAAATTGTTTTACATTATGCGTTACAAATTCGGTGTGTAATACCCTAACAAAGTATTTTTCCATGATGCTGCTTCCTTTTTAATATTCAGATAACAATCGTTTTGAATTATGGTGTTAAAATAGACGTAACACTTGAGCGGGATTCTTTAATTAACCTTTCCAACAATTTATTAATGGCGATTAACCAATAGTGCGACTTTTGTATCATAAATGTTTCAATTTATTAATCAATATTTAACATAAGCAAAGCTTCCTTTTTTAAATTTGCGGTGGCAACTTTTAAATAAGCAATTTAACCTGTAATACTTTCAGCACAATTTGCTACTTATGAAGTATATTGCCTCCTAATAACTAAACTGTATAAACCAAAAAATGCTTTTGCCTTTATCGGGCAAAATAATTCTGAAATGAAGAGCTTTTTAAACGAAGATTTTTTACTGGAGACCAAAACCGCACAGCGCTTATATCACGATTATGCTGCCGCTTTGCCGATAATTGACTATCACTGTCATTTACCGCCTGATCAGATTGCCGAAGACGGGAATTTTGAGAGTCTTACCCGTATCTGGTTGTTTGGCGATCATTATAAATGGCGTGCCATGCGTGCCAATGGCGTACATGAAGCCTATATAACCGGTAATAAAACCGATTGGGAAAAATTTGAGAAATGGGCAGCAACGGTTCCATATACATTGCGCAATCCACTATATCATTGGACTCACCTTGAATTGCAGCGCTATTTTGGTATTCATGAGCTGCTTTCGCCAGCAACGGCACGAAAGATCTTTGATGAATGTAATGAAAAACTACAATCGCCGGAGTATAGTGTGCGCAGCCTGATTAAAAGCAGGAATGTTGAGGCCATTTGTACTACAGATGATCCTTTGGACAACCTTGCGTATCACGAAAAAATAAAAAAGGATGGCTTCGATGTAAAAGTTTTACCCACTTTTCGCCCGGATAAAGCTATGGAAGCCGATAATACCAAAGCCTTTAACGAATACATTAATAAGCTTGGTGCAGTAGCAGGTCTGCAGATCAATAGTTTTGATATGTATCTTGATGTGTTGAAGCGGCGTCATAATTATTTCGCGGCGCATGGCTGTAGCCTGTCTGACCACGGATTGGAGCAGTTATATGCCGAAAATTGCAGCGAAGCAGAAGTACGGCAGATCTTTACCAAAATAAGAGCAGAGCAAGTGCTATTCTCAGATGAGGTGCTGAAATTTAAATCGGCTATGCTGTATTATTTTTCTGTTTGGGATCATGAAAAAGATTGGGTGCAACAATTTCATTTAGGCGCGTTACGCAATAATAACACCCGTGCACTGAAAGAGTTGGGCCCTGATACAGGTTATGATTCTATGGGCGATTTTCAACAGGGTAGTGCTTTGTCGAAATTTTTAAACAAGTTGCAAGCCGAAAATAAACTAACCAAAACCATTCTTTATAACCTCAATCCATCCGATAACGAATTGATGGCTACCATGACCGGCAATTTTAATGATGGGTCGGTAGCCGGCAAAATGCAGTTCGGCTCGGCCTGGTGGTTCCTTGATCAGAAGGATGGAATGACCAAACAGTTAAATGCCCTGTCAAACATCGGGCTTTTAAGCCGGATGGTGGGCATGCTTACCGATTCGCGCAGCTTTTTGTCGTATCCGCGGCATGAATACTTCAGGAGGATTCTTTGTAATCTTTTTGGCAACGATATTGAAAATGGTGAGCTGCCAAATGATATCGCCTGGACGGGTAAGATCATTCAGGATATTTGTTATTACAATGCAAAAAGTTACTTCAATTTTGACAGATCCAAATGAGCCAGCGTTTAACACCTTTGTTGCAGCCTGGTAAAGTACTCTCATTTGGAGAGTTGCTGCTGCGAATTTGCCCAGACGCTGATGGCGAATGGCTTAATAATAATCAATTGCCTTTTTATGTAGGCGGAGCCGAACTTAATGTTGCTACCGCTTTGGCTTTATGGGGTTTGCCATCGAAATATTTTACGGCAATGCCGGATAATGGTTTGTCGGCACAGCTGGTCAAGTTTTTGGAAGACAAGGATATAGATACTTCCGGAATTGTAAACTGTGGCGAGCGGATAGGTCTTTACTATTTAACCCGCGGCCAGGATCTTAAACATAATGCGTTGGTGTATGATAGGGCAAATTCGGGCTTTGCATCAATTAAGCCGGGCACCATTGATTGGGATAAAGTACTGGATGGTGTGAGCTGGTTTCATTTCAGCGCTATATGCCCGGCTATAAGCCAAAATGTGGCCGACGTTTGCGGCGAAGTTTTAGAAGCAGCAGCAAAGAAAAATATCACCATTTCGATCGATCTGAATTATCGGTCCAAATTATGGCAATATGGAAAATCGCCTTTGCACGTAATTCCCCACCTGGTAAACTATTGTGACCTGATAATGGGTAACGTGTGGGCAGCAGAAATGATGCTTGGTGTTGATGTGATACCTGATATACATGAGTCTGGTCAGAAAAGTATCTACCTAAAAGAGTCTTTAAAAACGTCGCAACGTATTATGGAAGCCTATCCAAAATGCAAAGCTGTAGCCAATACTTTCCGTTTTGATGCTACTAATGACATTAACTATTACACCACTTTATATACAGGTAATCAATTTTATAATTCCAGGCAGTATCAAACCACGGAGGTTGTTGATAAGGTAGGTAGTGGCGATTGTTATATGGCGGGCCTTATTTATGGGTTTTACAATAATTTGGAGCCCCAGCAAATTCTTGAATTTGCTACCGCAGCCGCATTTGAAAAATTATTTATTAAAGGCGATGCTACCACCAGAACAGTAGCCGAAATAAAAAATAAAATAAAATGAAAATCAAAAAAGCCGTACTAAACAGCATACTTACACAAGGAATGCTACCGCTGTTTTTTTATGAAGATGCCGAAGTAAGTCTTGAGGTTACCCGCACACTTTATAAGGCTGGTGTAAGGGTGTTTGAGTACACCAATAGGGGCAAACAGGCATTGGACAACTTTAAAGTGCTTAAAAAGGCACAGCAAAAAGAAATGCCAGAATTGCTGCTCGGTATTGGAACAATAAAAAATGTATCAGAAGCGGAGGCTTTTATTGATGCCGGCGCTGATTTTATAGTTGCACCTATTGTAAACATTGAGGTAGCCAAAGTAGCACATAAACACAAGTTATTATGGATACCAGGCTGTATGACGCCTACGGAGATCTATCTGGCTCAAAAAAATGGTGCCGATCTGATCAAAATTTTTCCGGCTAATATTGTTGGGCCCGATTTTGTTAGTTCAATAAGAGACTTGTTTCCCGGTCAGCTTTTTATCCCTACCGGAGGGGTGGAGCTGAATGCCAAAAGCATAAGCGGCTGGTTCCATGCGGGGGTTTGTGCGGTGGGTATGGGCAGTAAGCTCATCAGTAAAGATGTTTTGGAGAAAAAACTTTACGGGCAGCTGTATGATGATACCATTAAAGCATTGGAGCTTGTAAAAGCAGCCATGTAAACCAAATTGCCGCCAAAACCAATTATGACAAAGGAAGATAAGGTAGGCAACTACAGATGGGTTATTGTTGCCCTTTTGTTGTTTTCAACCACAATTAATTACATGGACCGGCAGGTAATCAGTTACCTGAAAGAGTTTTTCTCGACACCTGTTGCAAAAGGCGGTTTTGGCTGGAGCAATACCGATTTTGGAAATGTAACTTCATTTTTTACGCTTTTTTATGCGGGAATGACCGTATTTGCAGGTTGGTTTATTGATAAAATAGGTACTAAACTGGGGCTGGCACTGTCATTAATTGTGTGGTCTATTTTTGGGATGCTGAATGCCTTTGCAGGCAGTACAGTCGCTTTGCACATCGTTATCAGGAGTTTGTTCGGTATTGGCGAAGGCGGAAATTTTCCGGCCTCCATTAAAACGGTTGCCGAGTGGTTCCCTAAAAAAGAACGGGCCCTTGCTACCGGTATTTTTAACAGCGGCGCAAATATAGGAGCTATGATTGCCGCCTTGTTTGTTCCATGGTGTTTAGCTTATTGGGGTAACGATCCGGGATGGAAATATGCATTCATCATTACCGGAGCGTTAGGTTTTATCTGGCTGTTTTTCTGGTTTGCCCTTTACAGTTCCCCTTCGGCACATAAAAAATTGTCGAAGCCAGAGTTTGATTATATTCATAGTGATGATGTGGTGGTGCATGCTGTTCCGTTGGAAGATGTAGCCGTTAATCAAAATACGCCATGGCTTAAGCTATTAAATTACCCGCAAACCTGGGCCTTTTTTATGGGTAAATTTTTAACCGACGGGGTATGGTGGTTCCTGCTTTTTTGGTTACCCGATTATTTGAAGAAGCAATTTGGCATGACGGGCGAACAGGTGATGTGGCCTACCTTTATTGTTTACGGCATCGCTATTTTCGGCAGCACATTTGGCGGCAGCATTCCACTGTTTTTAATTAATAGGGGTATGCCGGTCTATAAAGCGCGGATGACCGCTATGCTGATCATCGCGTTGTTCCCGGTACTGCTATTATTGACGCAGTATTTTGGAAATAAAGCCGTTTTTGGTAGTTACGCGTCACTACTGGCAATTGGTGTTATTTGTATAGGTGCCGCGGCTCATCAGGCATGGTCAGCTAATTTGTTTACCACAGTGTCTGATATGTTCCCTAAAAAAACTGTCGGTTCTGTAATTGGTATAGGCGGTATGGCAGGCGGTATAGGCGGCTTTTTTATACAACAGCTGGCCGGGCATTTAAATGATTATTACAATGCAACTCCTCAAATTGCCTATTCAATTATGTTTGGCGTGTGTGCCCTGGCCTACGTTATTGCATGGCTTATTATAAAAGCACTTACTTCCGGGAACAAAGCAATCGTTTTGTAGACGGTAATAAGAATTCCGAGTTTTCCAAAAACTTGTAAGTACGAGATTTGTTAAGTATTTTAATCTAAATACCAAATTGGTTTTTGGTATAAAATATGTCTTAATTGTTTTAATTAGCCATTTAATTGATTATACTTGTTGAAAGTATAAATTAAATCAATTAGCTTAATTAAAAATTATGACAACCCAACATCCAAACCTTCAGCAAATCCATTTATTTTTTGAGGCGTATGCATCCAATGATCTTGATGCGATAAGAGAGATCCTGTCGCCAGATATCGAATGGGTAATTCCGGGCAAGCACCCGTTGAGCGGTACTAAAGTTGGGGTTGATGAAGTGTTGAACTATTTTAAACAGCTTAATGTTTGCGCTTTTAAGGCAAAGCCAATTGTTATGGGTATAAATGACGATTATGTTATTGATTGCCATTTAAACTGGAGCAATCGCGAAGATGGTGAAAATGTTGAAGGCATGTCGTGCCTGTTGTGGAAGTTTAAAGATGGGAAAATTAGTAAAGTCTATAATTTCCCCGAAGATCAACATTTGATTGATGCATTCTTTAGTAAGGCTTATGAAGGAGTGTCCTTGAATTAATCAACGAAATCTCAGACTTGCGAAGTTTAATTCGGTGTTGTTTGTTTTCAATGGACTCATTGAGGGCTTGGCCGTTTTTAAACTTCGCAAGTCTAAATATCACTAAGGACTTTAGACTACAGACTCAAGACTGCAACATAATCTTCCCTAATTTATCCGTCATCATTTCGGTAAACCATAAATTGCCTTCATAATCCATCCTGATGCGGTGCATCATTGACATTTTGCTGGGGATGGTATGCGTAGTAAATGGCACCCCGGTAAGGTCAGATCCTGTTAGGTCCCGTATCGATTTATCGAACTTAATGATATAATCGCTGCCTGCAGGGGTGGGGTTGTTAAAATCTACATAAACCTGTACCCACAGATTTCCTTCGCGGTCAAAAGCAAGGGAGGCCAGTATATCATTTTTCTGAAGTGCAGGTACATGGTATTCGGTAATGTTTCCGGCCATGTCTATCTTGCCAATTTTAACACCGGCTTCTTCGGTAAACCACATAAATTTTGCCGAGGGATCAGGAATTACTGCTATAGGCCTGCTGCCGGCAGTAGGAATTGTATATTCTTTCACCACGCCATTGCAGATATTTAAGATTGCGCTTCCATACAATTCGGTACCCCATATACCGCCATCAGCTCCTGCAAAAAGGAAGATAGGCAGTGCCGCCAATGTATTGAGTTGAAAATGTTCGATGGATCTGTCGGGGTTTATTTTGCCAATGGTACTGGTGCGTTTTCCGGTAAACCATATTGTTTCGCCGTCGGCATCAAGCCCTATGCCATGCGGCGCGGTATTGATAGGCGTTTGCGCGTCTTTTGCATATATTTTAACGTCAATTTCTTCAACAATGGCGCCGTTATCATCAAGCCTTACTACTTTGCCGAAAAACTCAAGCGATACCCAAAGTTGTCCCTTTTTATCTATCAGGATACCGTGAGGTCCGCTATTATCAGGCATTTTATAATAGGTGAGGAGCTTGCCCTGGTAATTAAATTTAGCTACCTGGTGCATGTTTTGCCCGGTAACAAAAATAAACTGTTCGCTTATTACCAGCTCGTGTGTTGATCCTTTGAGTGTGCCGGGCCAGTTGAGGCTGTACTCTGTAATAATCCCGAGGGTTGCCGGTGTGTTTGAAGCGGGCATGTCAGGCATGTTCATATCCATGATGTGATGGTTAAGGTTATTTAAGTTATATTCAAAGATAAGGGAATTGGTTCATAGTTGATGGTTCATAGCTCATCGCATTTGATAAAGGTGTTTGGAGCTTACGTTGATGCTAATTGTCCACTTTTGCCCATGAAAAATTCCAGAAATCCGGGTGATAATTGCAATTCTGAAATCAAAAAAAAGCTATCTTTGACCTATATGACAGCTAAAAACATTGCCCTTTTGGCCGGCGGTTTTACCGGCGAATATGAAGTATCTATCAACAGCGCTAAAAATATTGCTGCCAATTTAGATGCCGAAAAATATAAAGTTTATACTATTCTTATCAATCGCGATAGTTGGTTTTATCAATCAGGCGATGAGCAAATTAATATCGATAAAAACGATTTTAGCTTAACCCTTAACGGCAAAAAAATAAAGTTCGACTTTGCGTTTATTACCGTTCATGGCACTCCGGGCGAGGACGGCAAACTGCAGGGATACCTTGATATGCTGAGCATCCCATACAATACCTGTGATGCAACAACATCGGCCCTAACCATGAACAAGGCTTATACCAAAGCTATTGTTGAAGGAATCCACGGCTTACATACCGCCCGCTCATTACGTTTGTTTGAGAGGGATATGCACGATGTGCCTAATATCGCCGCAACGCTTAAGTTTCCGCTTTTTATTAAGCCTAATAATGGCGGCAGCAGCGTAGGGATGAGCAAAGTTTATAATGTCGCCGGTTTGCCGGAAGCATTGTCGAAAGCTTTTAACGAGGATGATCAAATACTGGTAGAAGAATTTATAAAGGGCCGGGAGTTTAGTATTGGACTTGCCCGCCTGCATGGCAAAATAAAAGTATTGCCTGCTACGGAGATTATCAGCTCAAAAGACTTTTTTGATTACGAGGCTAAATATTCGCCCGGTGTATCAGAAGAAATAACCCCGGCCGACTTGCCTGCGCACAAAGTTGAAGAAATAGGCAGAATTGTAACCGAAGTATACCTGCGTTTAAACTGCAAGGGAATGGTACGGGTTGATTTTATCCTGCTCGAAGGTACCAGCGAGTTTTATTTTATAGAGATCAATACCACACCGGGTCAATCGGCCGCAAGTCTTATCCCGCAACAGGTTAGGGCCGCCGGAATGAGTGTGCCAGATTTTTATGGTGATTTGATTGAAGGGGTATTGGTTCATTAGTTCATTTGTTCAATAGTTCATTGGTGCATTAGCTCCATAATTCAATAGTTCATTAGTCCATTGGAGATTGTTCATTTGGAGGGGAAGATATCTGAATAAAAAAACCCGGGATTGCCGGGTTTTTTTATGATTTTTTATATTGATTGAAGCAGTTAGTTATTGTCCTACGGGGTTATCAGCTTTCTTTAGCGTTCCGTTGATGTATAAAATAGGAGTTACCTTTTTGGGATCGCCCTGGTATACCCATACAATATTGCCTATATAATTACGAAAGGCTGTGTTTACATCATCTAATGTCAACTTTTTAATGTCATCCATAAAGGTTAATGAACGCTTCCAATCGTCGTGTAAAACTTCGTTTGCGGCAATTGATGATGCCTGGGCTGCGTTGGTTTCATTTTTATAATAAAAACCGGTAAGGTAACTAACCTTCATATCAGCCAGTTCATCAGCTGTAAAGCCGTGTGTTTTGGTACTGTCAACCAGTTTGTCAAAAACGGCTATATATTTATCAGGCATAGTAGTCGATACGGCAAATTTGGCTACTGCTGTTGCACCAACATCAAACCAAGCCTGTGGCGCATACGATAAGCCATTTTTAGTTCTGATATCCAGGAAATGCCTGTTTGCAAAAATGCGCATCGCCACACTAAAAGCATAATAATCGGGAGCATCTAACTGCGGTCCGCTGGTTACACCCTCTACATAGTTAGTAGCAAGGTCTCTTGATTCGGCTGTAAAGGTGTTATTATATGTCCTGAAAAAGGATTTCTTTAATTCATAAGGAGCTCCCTGCTTAATGCCAGCAAGCATCGCTTTTACTTTGTTTTCAATGGATGCCTTATCTACATCGCCTACCACTACGATAACCATGCGTGATCTGGTTAAAATTGATTGGTAATACGCTTTGGTTTCGGCAGCAGTAAGTTTCTCAATAATAGCGGCGGTACCGTTAGGGTCTTTGGCCCCATCTCGACCCTTGAAAGCTACTTCGTTTGCCATTTTGTTAATTGCAGCATCCGGCTGCGACTCGCTCGACTTTAACGAGTTAATAGCGTCCTGTTTAATGCGCGAAAATTCAGCCGTATCAAAACGCGGCTGCGTAATGGCTTCGGCATAATAGTTCCAAACGTTATCAAAATCGGGCTTTATACAATTCATGCTGATAACAGAAAAATCTTTGCCGCCGCTGCCGCCTACCTCCGCGCTTACTTTATCCAAAGCATCTTTAAAGCTGTTTTTATCATGAGCTAAGGTTCCGCATTCGGTAAGTGCTGTCATGGCAAGTGCTTCTATTCCCATTTTGTCGGCAGGGTAGTTTTGTACGCCGCCTTTTATAACCGTTTGTACTTCTACAATATTATTGCCGCTGGGTTGTACTATCACCTTAACGCCATCAACCTTAATTTCATAAGCTTTATTTTGGGCGAAGGCGGGTTTTATGCTTACTGCTACTGCTGCAAAAAACAGCAAAATCATAGTTTTTTTCATTGTGATAAGATTTTATTTTGCTGCAAAAAATGAATCAGCATTTATTTTTTTATTTAAATCAGGACTAATAATCATGCCGGCCACAAAAGGCTTACCTGTGATATAGGTATTGACATACTTTGATATATCGGCCCTGGTAATTTTCTGATAATCATCAATAATGTTAGTATAATAGTTAAGCGAGGTGCTGCACCAGTCATAACTCACCTGGCCGGGTAATGATGATGGTTTTTCTTTATCCCGCATATCGCTGCGCAGCAAAATCCCTTTGGCATCTTTCAATTGCTCATCGGTATAATAATCAGGATTGCTAAATTGCTTTAGCTGGTTGTTTATTTCATCATAGCATTCCTTTAACTTGTTAGGATTAGGCACAACAAATACAGTTATAGGGCCAACGTATTTGCTGGTTTGGTAGCTTAAATTTGCGTACGATGCCAATCCTTTATCTATCAGGGCTTGCTGGAATTTTGAGGAGTTTAACCCTGTTATGGTTGAGAATACATCAGCTGCAACGGTTGACGCCGAATCGGTGGCGTAGGATGGACCCTGCCATTCAAACTCTATAAAGGGCGTGCGGGCAATAGTGCTTTCCTTTACAAAATATTGGCTTTTATCTAAAGGCTTAAAAGCTGGGATAGGAAACCTCTGTATCGGGTCAAATCCGCTATTGGCCCAGCTGCCAAAAATATCTTCGGCCATTTTAAAGGCATCGTCGTGCTTTACATCGCCGCAAATGGTTAGCAAACTGTTATTAGGGAAATAGTATTTGTTTTTAATCACCATCATTTTTTCGGGCGTAGCCGTATTGATGATATTGTGGATACCGATTGGATTTTTGCGTGTGAAAAGATCGCCCCATAGACGTTCATCGACTGTTTTACTTAACTGAAATCCAGGACTGCTTTCGCCGCGCTGAAACTCACCATCAACTACTACGCGTTCTTTTTTCATGTCCTCTTCGCGGTAAATAGGGAAGCGGATAGCGGCGTTTAAAAACTTAAGGCCGGCATTTAAACTGTCCCTGTCAAATGTGAAAAAGTAATTTACGCGCTCGGGGCCCGTGGTGCCGTTAAAAATAGCGCCCAATTCGTGTATGCGTTTTAAAAGTTTTTCTTGCGTTGGATAGTCATTGTTGGCCTTAAAGAACATGTGTTCGAAAAGGTGTGAGAGACCATTGTAAACAGAGTCTTCGGTAAATGAGCCGTTTTTTACCGCTATTTCAACGGTAGCCAAAGGGACTTTAGCGTTTTCGATCACTAAAACTTGTAAGCCATTGGGCAGTTGTTTCCAGTAGTAGCCATTGGGTAATGAGAGCTGTGCAAAAGATCCCATAGATATAAAGATCCCCGCCATGCATAAAATTAAACGTTTGATAAGCTTTGGTGCCATATATTTAGTATTAAGGTTGCTGAGGATAAATATAACACTATTATTTTAGTTAGGAATAAGCAGGTGTTTTTGTGAGGAGAAAATTATGGTGGTTGCTTTTTGCAATAATGAATTTTGTAGCGATGGGGTTTCCTAACGATAGGGCTCGTTGCATGGGTTTCATAACGATGGGTTTCAAACCTTGAGTGTTCGAAACATCCAAAGAGCACCTTTTTGTTATTCTGAACGTAGTGAAGAATCTTCTTCAACATGCATAAACGCGTGCTTTTCTGGAGTAGAAGATCCTTCGCTCCCGCTCAGGATGACAAT